>Ga0100393_10000011_pt1 | contig 248681 bp, 211 predicted proteins | sample CryGeymeta201517_FD_81546 | JGI IMG/M metagenome (GOLD analysis project Ga0100393, IMG submission 81546) | Groundwater microbial communities from Crystal Geyser aquifers in Utah, USA - Crystal Geyser metaG 2015-17 | ecosystem: Environmental > Aquatic > Deep subsurface > Groundwater | place... | reverse complement strand
AAATCTAGGTTGTTGTTTTAAAATGCGTTCTTCTTTAGAAACATCCTCAATGCTACTCAGCAGTTTGTCAGATGCTTCAACTTTAAAGAAAATCTTCTTTTTGTAAAGGATTTCTCCGTCAACTTTAGATAAATTGTAATCTCCTTTTTTTAGTCGTGTTACAGATGTTTTAGAAATACCGTAGGCAACCAACAAATCAAAGACAAATTCTTCTTTCGAGAAATTGTCAATGAGGTTCTGAACATTATGTTTTATTTCGGTTGATTTCATTTAATAAATTTAAAATCCATAATTCATCATTCGCCATTAACCATTATTTTTTGTTTGAGACTATCAAATCTTTCACGTCAATGTCCAAAATCTCCGCTATGTCCATTAAGGTTTCCAAGCGTGGTTGCTGTCTATTTTGGGCATAAGCGTTTACCATATTGTAGCTTTTCCCCAATTTTTCAGCCAACCAAGTCTGTTTAATTCCTTTCTGTTCCAACACTTCCTTAATTCTGTTCATTGTAATTCGGTCTTATCTATTTTCAAAGGTCTCATTGAATCGCTTCGCTTATTTCAGATGTTATTTTGTCAGTCGCTAAATTAATCAGTTTATTTTAAATATCTCAAAAAACTGTGTATATAATGTAGATATTCTGTTCGGGTGCGGTGGGAAAGGGCAAGCTCTTTTGGTTTTTCAGCGTTGGCTTTGTGTGTCGGCAAAAAACAAACCCGCCTGCCAGACGTTCAGGGGTGCTTGACCGAGCGTTGGCTTTTTTCAATGATGCAAAACTGCACAATGGCAGTTGCAATAAACTAAAATACGCGTTTATAAATCTTCACAAAATCGTATTTTTACAAAAATTGAAATCTGATGAGCCAACAAAAAAGACTGTTCCTGCTTGATGCTTACGCCTTGATATTCAGAGGTTACTATGCATTTATCAAAAACCCGCGTATCAATTCCAAAGGATTAAACACCTCCGCGGTGATGGGATTTATGAATTCATTGTTGGATGTCATCAAAAGGGAAAAACCAGACCACCTCGCGGTCGCTTTTGACAAAGGAGGAAGCGATTTCCGCAACGAAATGTTCGCCGAGTACAAGGCCAACCGCGACGAAACCCCCGAAGCCATCCGGATTGCCGTTCCTTATATCCAAAAATTGCTCGAAGCCATGACTATTCCGGTGATAGAAAAAGCAGGCTTCGAAGCCGATGACTTGATTGGAACCTTAGCAAAACAAGCAGAAAAAGAAGGTTTTAAGGTTTTTATGGTCACGCCCGACAAGGATTTTGCACAGTTGGTCAGCGAAAATATTTTTATGTACCGCCCGGCACGCATGGGAAACGGAATAGAAATATGGGGAATACCGGAGGTAAAAGCCAAGTTTGAAATCGAAAACCCAGTTCAAGTTATCGACTTTTTGGCGATGATGGGCGACGCGGTAGACAACATTCCAGGGCTTCCCGGAGTAGGAGAAGTAACGGCAAAAAAATTGTTGAAAGAATTCGGCTCCATCGAAAATTTGTTGGAAAACACAGATAAACTCAAAGGCAAACTCAAAGAGAATATTGAAAACAGCAAAGAAAAAGGGCTGATGTCCAAAAAATTAGCTACTATTTTACTCGATTGCCCGGTGACTTTCCACGAACAAGATTTCGAGATGGCTAAACCGAAATTCGATCAACTCAATGCACTTTTTGACGAACTCGAATTCCGCAGGATTAAAGAACAGTTCGAACAACTTTTCGCCAATCACTACCTGTCCGATTCGCCCGCATCGATTGCTGAAGTTCCGAGTGGTAAAACATCCGGCAAACAAACCGATCAAATGTCTCTTTTTGGCGAAACTACCGCCGCCGAACCAGCAATCTTGATGAGTAGCTCATTTGAAAATATACTAACCACCCCGCATTTATACCAAAGCATCGACAGCGAATTTGCACTTAATATTCTGGTAAACAAACTTTTGAAACAACCCGAAGTTTGTTTCGACACCGAAACCACCAACCTCGACCCCTTGCTGGCCGAACTCGTCGGGATTGCTTTCAGTTGGGAAAAAGGCAAAGGATATTATGTTGCATTTCCGGAAGACAAAGCTGTTATTGAGGCTTATCTAAAAATGCTACAACCCTTTTTCGATTCTGAAAACATCCAGAAAATTGGACAAAACCTTAAATATGACCTAAAAGTTTTGGCAAAATACAATGTGGCCGTTCGCGGAAAACTTTTTGACACCATGTTGGCACATTACCTCATCAATCCGGATATGCGACACAACATGGATGTGTTGGCTGAAACCTACCTCAACTATTCGCCGGTTTCCATTACCGAACTCATCGGTAAAAAAGGCAAAAATCAGCTCAATATGCGGGAGGTTGACCTTGTCAAAGTGACTGAATATGCCACGGAAGATGCCGATATCACCTTGCAATTGAAAACAGTGTTTGCAAAAATGTTAGACAAAACTACCACCCGCGAATTGTTTGAAAAAGTGGAAATCCCAATATTGAAAGTCTTGGCTGACATGGAGCTAACCGGCATTTCTTTGGATAAAAACTTCTTGAAATCCCTTTCCAAAAATCTGGATGAAGACATCATCCAATTAGAAAAAAATATTTACCAACAAGCGGGGACTAACTTTAATCTGGCTTCACCCAAACAGTTGGGAACCGTCCTGTTTGAGCAACTCAAACTGATTGATAAACCGAAAAAAACCAAAACCGGCCAATACGCCACCGGTGAAGAAGTCTTGTCTTACTTGGCTCCGAAGCACGAAATTGTGCGAAACATACTCGATTGGCGGCAACTCATCAAGCTGAAAAATACGTATGTGGACACGCTGCCGGAGCAAGTCAATCCAAAAACAGGCCGCATACATACTGAGTACATGCAAACTGTCGCTGCCACAGGCCGTTTGAGTTCTAACAACCCCAATTTGCAGAACATCCCAATACGAACCGAACGCGGACGCGAAGTGCGGAAGGCATTCATTGCAAAAGATGAAAACCACGTGTTGCTCGCAGCAGATTATTCGCAGATCGAGTTGCGCATCATCGCTGCCCTGAGTGGCGACCCATCCATGATTGAATCCTTTAAAAATGGGGAAGATATCCACAAAAGTACTGCTTCCAAAGTGTTTGGTGTGCCACTTGAAGAAGTTACCCGTGAGCAAAGAAGCCAAGCAAAAACAGTCAATTTCGGTATTATTTATGGTGTTTCTGCCTTCGGATTGAGCCAACAAACCGATTTGTCAAGAAGCGACTCAAAAAATTTGATTGACACCTATTATGCTACTTATCCCAAATTAAAAGACTACATCCAGTCACAAATAGATTATGCTGTCGAACATGGTTACGTGAAGACCATTTTAGGCAGAAGGCGATACCTGCCGGATATTCATTCGCAAAATGCGGTAGTCCGAAGTGCTGCCGAACGAAATGCCGTCAATGCGCCTATCCAGGGAAGTGCAGCGGACATAATCAAATTGGCAATGATCCGGATTTTTGATCAATTGAATGAAAATCAACTCAACACCAAAATGTTGTTGCAAGTACATGATGAATTGGTCTTTGAAGTCCCCAAAAACGAATTGGAAACAGTGTCTCAGTTAATCAAAAGAGAAATGGAGTCGGCTTATAAATTGGAAGTGCCACTGTCGGTCGATTTGGGTGTAGGGAACAATTGGTTGGAGGCACACTAAACCAGATTTACAAACTGCATAAAAAAAGAAAGACGGCTATTAACCGTCTTTCTTGCCCCAAATTTTTACCATGAACTTTACTTGAAAATCACAGTAATGACCAAACCTACTGTTTAAAAATTTAAGTAGGGGAAATTTTCGATGAACGGTAAAAAAAATCGTTGAAAGGTATAAAACGAGCCTTAGGGATGAATCAAAAGTGTTAAAAAAAGAAAGACGGTCGATTAAACCGTCTTCCCTGCCCCAAATTTTTACCATGAACTTTACTTGAAAATCACAGCAATAACCAAACTTACTGCATAAAATAATCCGTCGATGAAAATTTCGATGAAACGCAGAAATAATCGTTGAAAGGTGTGAAGTGGGTTTTAGGGCTGAATCATAAGTATTAAAAAAAAGAAAGACGGTCGATTAAACCGTCTTCCCTGCCCCAAATTTTTACCATGAACTTTACTTGAAAATCATAGTAATGACCAAACTTACTATATAAAATAATTCGTCGATGAAAATTTCGATGAAACGCAAAAAAAATCGTTGAAAGGTGTTTCTTAGTACGCTCTACCTTTATTTCCTTCATAAAAGTTTATGAAAGCACGGTTTGCAACAATATTTCCACCCGGAGTTGGGTAATTCCCAGTGAAATACCAATCGCCGAGGTTTTTTGGACAAGCAAGATGCAAATTGTTGATGGTTTGATAAATTATTTTGACTTCGGCTTTGATACTTGAATTTCTTAGCATTTCCGCAATTTTATCGGAAATTTGTTCGGCAGTAAAAGGTTTATAGAATGCTTTTACGTAATTTTCAACCTGACTTTGGCCTACGCTCTCTTTGCATTTTTTATAAATCTCTTCAACCAACTGAAAAGTTTTATTCTCGATATGCAATTCTAAAGTTGCCTTGAAAGCAATTAGGTCTTCCAAACGTGCCATGTCGATGCCGTAACAATCCGGATAACGGATTTGCGGAGCAGAAGATACCAACACTATCTTTTTGGGATGGAGACGGTCTAAAATCTTTAATATACTTTTCTTGAGTGTTGTCCCTCGAACAATACTGTCGTCTATCATGACCAAGTTATCTTCCGGATTGACAGCTCCGTAAGTCACATCATAGACGTGAGCGACCAAATCATCTCTACTTTTGTCTTCGGTGATAAAAGTGCGTAATTTTACGTCTTTGATGGCAATTTTTTCATTTCTGATTTTGAGTGCCAATATTTCATTTAACTCGGTTTCTGTAATTTTTCCATTTTTGGCTGCAATCAACTGTCTTTTTTCTTCATTCAAATAGAGATTCGCGGCATCCAACATCCCCAAAAAGGAAGTTTCGGCCGTGTTTGGTATGTAGGAGAAAACGGTGTTCTTTAAATCTTTTCCCAACGCTTCAAATACTTTTGGAAACAACAATCTGCCCAATTCTTTTCGTTCTTCGTATATTTCAGCATCGTTACCACGAGAAAAATAGATGCGTTCAAAGGAACAAGCTTTTCGTTCCAAAGGAGGCAGGATCTGTTTGACTTTTACCTTCCCGGATTTTTTTACGATGAAAGCATTCCCGGGTGGTAATTCTTGGATTTCTTCAAATGGAACATTAAAAACGGTTTGGATGGCCGGCCTTTCAGAAGTCACAACGGCTATTTCGTCATTATAATAGTAATAGGCCGGGCGGATGCCGCTCGGGTCTCTCAAGACAAAGGCATCGCCGTGCCCGAACATGCCAATCATGGCATAGCCGCCATCCCAGTTTTTGGAAGCTTTTTTGAGGATCTTTGCTACGTTCAACCGTTTGGCAATTTCGGGGGAAGCTTCTACTTTGCTGAAGCCTTTTCCCTTTAGTTTTTTGTATAATTTGCTGACCTCATCGTCCAAGAAATGCCCGATTTTTTCCATGACTGTCACGGTATCGGCTTTTTCTTTGGGATGCTGCCCGAGTGCCACAAGGTTTTCAAACAGTTCGTTGACGTTGGTCATGTTGAAATTTCCGGCTACAATCAGATTGCGGTGCATCCAATTGTTTTGGCGGATGAACGGGTGGACACTCTCGATGCTGTTTTTACCAAAAGTCCCATAACGTACATGCCCCAAAAACACCTCTCCTATATATGGTAAATTGCTTTTAAGCGCAGCTACATCATGTATAATTTCAGGGTTTTCGTTGATGATTTCTTCGATTCTTTCATTAATTTGTGAAAAGATATCGATGATGGGCTGGCTTTTATTTGACCTGACTCGGCTCATGTAGCGTTCGCCCGGTTTCATATCGAGTTTGATGCTAGCCAAACCGGCACCATCTTGCCCGCGGTTATGCTGCTTTTCCATCAAGAGATACATCTTGTGAATGCCATACAAGGCACTGCCATATTTTTCTTTATAAAAGGCAAGGGGTTTCAACAACCTTACTAGGGCAATACCACACTCATGTTTGATAGGGTCGCTCATAAACTTAATTGGTAATTGTGCTAACTTTGTTATCTATCATCCCAACGAAATTTCAAATCGGGTAAGTTGTTTAAACTGCTCTATCCGGGTGTCAACTTCTGCCGAAGTCAAACTTTCCATTCTCTCTGTCCCAAATTTTTCAACACAGAAAGAGGCCAATGTAGAACCGTAAATGACGGCATTCTTCATGTTCTCGAAGGAAATGTCTTGAGTTTGTGTCAAATAGCCCACAAATCCACCTGCAAAAGTATCTCCGGCTCCGGTTGGGTCAAATACCTCTTCGAGCGGCAATGCCGGCGCGAAAAATACTTGATCGTCGTAAAATAGCAAAGCACCGTTTTCACCTTTTTTGATAACTACGTATTTTGGTCCCATCTTCATGATGTTTCGCGCAGCTTTCAACAGCGAATGTTCGCTTGTAAGTTGACGTGCTTCTTCATCGTTGATGGTGATAACATCCACACGGGCAATGATTTGCATGAGTTCATCCCAAGTGTTGTTCATCCAAAAATTCATGGTGTCTAAAACGGTTAACTTGGGGGTTTTGTCCATCTGATCCAAAACGCTCAATTGCACCAAAGGATGTAAGTTACCTAACATGACAATGTCTGCTTTGCGAAAATTCTGCGGGACTTTAGGGTTGAAATCAGCCAGCACATTGAGTTCGGTAACTAAGGTGTCGCGGGTATTGAGATCGTTGTGGTATTTTCCGCTCCAAAAAAATGTTTTCCCGTTTGGAATTATTTCGATGCCCGAAGTATCAATTTTTTTAGCGGTCAACATGTCTAAATAATGCTTGGGGAAATCTCCACCAACAACTGATACGACGGCTGATTCGACTTTCTTGAAATAAGAGGAAGAGAGTCCGATATACGTTCCGGCTCCTCCCAAAACTTTAGCCGTTTTCCCAAAAGGGGTTTCGATAGCATCAAAGGCAACAGTGCCTACAATGAGAAGTTTTGACATAGTAACAAAATAATTCGCTGCAAATATAAGCCGATTATTCGGCAAGCGCTTTATTCAATCCCAAAAAAGTACTGAAAGGACCATTGGTCAAAAATAAATTGAAAAGAAATGCAGGCAAACTCCCGCCCGGATCACCTTGCATTTGCTGAATAACGATAATTCCTTTTGAAGATTGTTCTAAATACCAATACCCCGAAAAGTTCTTTACCCGGATAATTTTGTCTTTTTCGGGAACGCTCTCAGAATCGGGTAATAATTTGATTATGATAATATTACTTGTAGGGTGCTGCACTTTCATCCGAGTCACGACATCCCTATTTTGAACAGGCCAAGGCATATCGTTTTCCATATAAATAGTCTGCTCGGTATCGCTTAGTTTTTTGACCAAATAACTTTTAGAAGTTTGGTAGTTCCAATTTTTGAGCTCGTCTGCATCCATGATTGTCTGTAACACTTTGTCTAAAGTTGCTTTTACAACCATCGTGGCTTTGTATTCTTTGAATTTGGTCGAATCGTTGGTGCGGACATAAACTTGGATATCCTGACTATTTTTGATTAATTTCCAATCACTTTGAGAAAGACCGGACAGGGAAATTAAGAAAAAATAAAGTGACGCGATAAAATTCTTTTTGAGACAAATCATTTTAAATCCAATTGATTATCTGATTTTTGACTTTCGAAAAATTCGTCAATCAACAATCTTTTTTTCTTTGAGGCTTCAACCGCCAGAAAATCACAACGTTCGTTTTGCGGATGCAGGTTATGCCCCTTGATCCATTGAAATACAACTTGATGCTTTCGATATATTTTGAGAAACCGAATCCATAAGTCCGGGTTTTTCTTTTTGGCAAATCGATTTTTTTCCCAAGTAAACACCCAACCCTTAGAAACAGCATCCACCACATACTTCGAGTCGCTCACAACCAACACTTGCATGCAGGGAGTCAAAAGTTTTTCTAGACCTATGATAACGGCTAAAAGTTCCATCCTATTGTTGGTGGTCAATCGATACCCTTCCGAAAATTCTTTTACATAGTTTTTGCCAGCCCATTCCAATATTGTACCATACCCGCCCGGCCCCGGATTGCCACGTGCCGATCCGTCGGTATAAAGTATTATTTGCGGGCTATTATTTTCTTTTATCATTTATATAATAATTGTTCGAGTATTTCCGGATAATGTTTGTATTCTAACTCATGGATTCTTTCTGCCAAATTTTGTGGAGTGTCATTTGGTTGAATTGTTGTTTTAGCTTGAAAAATAATTTGCCCCGCGTCATATTGTTCATTTACATAGTGAATGGTTATACCCGATTCTTTTTCCGATGCATCAATTACCGCTTGGTGAACGTGCATGCCATACATGCCTTTGCCACCAAATTTTGGGAGTAGCGCCGGATGAATATTGACAATCTTGTTCGGAAATAACTGAATCAAAGTATCAGGTATTTTTTTCAAAAAACCGGCAAGCACGATCAGTTCCGGATTGATGTTTTGGATTATTTTTTGCAAATATTCGGTTTTTCGGTAAAGTGCCTGATTAAAAGAAATACAAGAAATTCCCAAGTAATTTGCACGTGCAATAACACCCGCACGCGGATTGTCTGTCAGAATCAAAGCGACCTTAACATGTGCATCACGGTTAAAATACCGAACGATGTTTTCCGCGTTGGAGCCACTACCCGAAGCAAAAATTATTATTTTTCTCATAATTGCGATTGAATCCCCAAAATTGGGGAATATTAACCAAACTATCTCAAATAAATTTTATGAATACAAAAAAAACATTAACATTATCATGGAAAAAGAGGCTCGCATAAGTTGATTTTACTGCCAATTTGGTGATAATTTTTTTTATTTGGTTTTATTAGCCTAAAGTTTTTTATTTTTGCCGTTCAAAAACAACTTTAAATCATAAGCGTTATGTCAGACATTGCATCAAGAGTTAAAGCCATCATCGTTGACAAATTAGGTGTTGACGAAAGCGAAGTGGTAAACGAAGCTAGCTTCACCAACGATTTAGGAGCGGATTCATTAGATACCGTTGAGCTCATCATGGAATTCGAAAAGGAATTTGATATTCAAATCCCCGATGATCAAGCAGAAAACATCTCAACTGTAGGCCAAGCCATTCAGTACATCGAATCAGCTAAATAAGGAATCATTAATGGAATTAAAACGTGTAGTCGTCACCGGAATGGGGGCTCTTACCCCTATTGGAAATAATTTAGAAGCCTATTGGCAGGCATTGGTCAATGGTGTCAGCGGAGCTGCGCCCATTACCCATTTTGATGCTGAAAAGTTCAAAACCAAGTTTGCCTGCGAGTTGAAAAATTTTGACGTCACCGATTTCATAGACCGCAAAGAAGCCCGCCGTCTCGATAAGTTCTCGCAGTACGCAATGATTGCAGCTGACGAAGCCATCATAGATGCTCAATTGGATTTAGATAAAACAGATAAGTCGCGAGTGGGTGTTATTTGGGGAGCAGGAATCGGCGGTTTAGAAACTTTTCAAGAGGAGGTGTTGAATTTTGCAGCCGGTGACGGCACACCGAGATTCAACCCTTTTTTTATTCCAAAAATGATTGCTGACATAGCACCGGGGAATATCTCTATCAAGTATGGATTTATGGGTCCTAATTTCACAACTGTTTCAGCTTGTGCCTCAGCTTCCAACGCCATGCTTGACGCACTCAACTACATCCGGCTCGGCTATGCAGACATCATAGTATCCGGCGGATCGGAAGCTGCCGTTACCATTGCAGGAATGGGAGGTTTCAATTCCATGCACGCCTTGTCAACTCGCAATGATGAACCACAAACGGCATCAAGGCCTTTTGACGCGACCCGTGACGGCTTTGTGCTCGGCGAAGGAGCCGGTGCACTGATCTTGGAAGAATACGAACACGCCAAAGCCAGAGGTGCTAAAATTTATGCGGAATTCATCGGGGGTGGGCTTACAGCCGATGCCTACCATCTAACCGCTCCTCACCCGGAGGGATTGGGAGTCAAATCGGTGATGAAAAAATGTCTTGAAAACTCCGGACTCAAAGCCTCAGAAGTCGATGCTATCAATACGCACGGTACTTCAACTCCTTTGGGTGATGTAGCCGAATTAAAAGCCATCAGTGAAGTTTTTGGCGAACATGCGACCGACATCAACATCAACTCAACCAAGTCCATGACCGGGCATTTGTTGGGCGCAGCCGGTGCCATCGAAGCCATTGCCAGTATATTGGCAATGAAACACGGTATCGTCCCCCCGACCATCAACCACACCACAATTGATGAAAGAATAGATCCCAGATTGAACCTCACCCTAAATAAAGCACAAAAACGCACCGTCAAAGTAGCCCTAAGTAACACTTTCGGTTTTGGCGGGCATAACGTTTGCTTGGCTTTTAGAAAATTGGATTAATTGCCTTCAATAAATGCCCATCCTTAAAAAAATATTTAATTCCCGGTCTGATAAAGATTGGGAATTTTTATTATTTATCAAAAACACTTTGGGCTTCAATCCCAACAAAATCAGTTGGTATAAAATTGCTTTCACACACAGTTCTGCCAAAGAAGCAGACGACCAAGGAAACCCCATAAATTATGAACGAATGGAATTCTTGGGGGATTCCGTACTGGGAAGTGTCATTTCTGCTTATTTATTGAAAGAAGCACCTTTCGGAAACGAAGGATATCTGACGCAAATGCGTTCCAAAATTGTAAGCCGCGAGCACTTGAACGAGCTTGGCAGAGAGTTGCTTTTGGTCAACTTTGCCCAAACCAAAATCCCGAAGAATCATTATGGAGACAATATACACGGCAATCTATTTGAAGCCTTGGTTGGGGCAATTTATTTAGACAAAGGCTTCAATTACTGTGAGAAATTCATTCATAAATGTGTTATTCACAAACACGTAGACATCAAACAGCTCGAAGGTAAAATCATCAGTTACAAGAGTTTAATCATCGAATGGTGTCAGAAAGAGAAAAAAAAATTTCGTTTTGACATCAGTGAAGAAGATGGCAAGGAAGCTGTGCAGTATTTTTCCGTGAAAATGTTTATCGATGAAAAACAAATTTCCAAAGCTCGCGGAACTTCAAAGAAAAAAGCAGAGGAAAAAGCAGCCCAACGTGCTTTTTTTGCACTACAAAGCCAGATTATTCAGAAATAAAAAAATAGCGAATTGCCCAAACCCGCGTTAATTTTTTATTACACACGCACTTTTTCAATGAGTTTATTATCTTTACCGCTCAAATTTGAGTCAATGAAAGTCCATAAATTAAACCTTGAAGACTTCGAAGATGACTTATATACGCTTGTAGCGATTCACACTCGTTTGGAAGAATATAAATTAGCTTACAACTTAAATCGATATTTAAACCTGCGCCTATCGCGTTCCAAAAAAGATTTAGACCTTAACTACCTTCACGCATCTTTCGCTATTTATGAATGGAAAGACGCAAAACATGATCGTAATTGGACACTAATAGCTAATAAATGCCAGAGGGAAGTTCCGCGGACAGTGAGTTCGGGTACACTTTTTCATGACGAAAACCAATCCGAAACGATTATTACCTATTTGGTCCCGGAACAAAAAAAAACAGATTATATCCTAAAAATTCAAGGAATCGAAGAAGATTCCGGCGAAATAGAATTAGTAAAAAGTATTCAACAAATTCAGGAAATTCAAACTTGTTATACCTTAGAAACCGAAAAACTTAAATCAATTAAAAACTTAATCACCTCGTAATGCCAGTTAGAAAGAAAACCAAAATAGTAGCTACCCTCGGACCGGCTACCAGCAGCAGAGATACTTTGCTCAAAATGATGCAAGCAGGAGCCGATGTGTTCAGAATCAATTTTTCGCATGCCGATTATAAAGACGTGGAAGAACGGGTGCTAATGATTCGTTCATTAAACGAAGAACACGGATTCAACACCTCTATTTTGGCCGATTTACAAGGCCCTAAACTACGCGTAGGCGTGATGGAAGAAAACATCAACGTCCAACCGGATGATTTGATAACGTTCTCTACCAAAGAACGGTTTGTCGGCAATAAAGAAAGAGCCTACATGGATTACCAAACCTTTCCGCAAGATGTAAATCCGGGAGAAAGAATCTTGTTGGATGACGGTAAATTGATTTTTGAAATAGTCAGCACCGACCGAGTAAGCGAAGTTGTAGCCAAAGTTATACAAGGAGGACCTCTCAAATCTAAAAAAGGGGTCAATCTGCCCAATACCAAAGTTTCTCTGCCGGCATTGACAAAAAAAGACATTGAAGATGCTGTTTTTGCCATCAAATTGCAAGTAGATTGGATGGCGCTTTCTTTTGTCAGGACACCGGAAGATTTGGTCGAATTACGCGACCTTATCAACAAACATTCCGAATACAAAATTCCGATTGTCGCCAAAATTGAAAAACCCGAAGCCGTAACCAACATCAATAAGCTGATTGCCTACTGCGATGGCATCATGGTGGCTCGCGGCGATTTGGGGGTAGAAGTCCCGGCACACGAAGTTCCTTTGATTCAAAAACAATTGGTCTTGGCAGCAAAAAAAGCGCGCATCCCGGTTATCATTGCCACGCAAATGATGGAAACCATGATTTCAAGTCTTACTCCCACCCGGGCTGAGGTAAACGACGTTGCCAACTCTGTTATGGACGGAGCAGATGCAGTGATGCTGTCTGGAGAAACTTCTGTCGGCCAATACCCTGTTCAAGTAATCGAAAAAATGACTCAAATCATCGAAAGTGTCGAACATTCGGATCTTATCCGGATCCCGTTGACACCTCCGCATATTCGAACTAAAAGATACATTACAAAATCGGTTTGTTATCACGCAGCTTTGATGGCAAACGAAGTGGAAGCAAAAGCTATAACCACGCTGACCAACAGCGGTTATACCGCTTTCCAAATTTCTGCTTGGCGGCCTAAAGCACATATTTTGGTATTTACTTCAAATCGGAGAATCTTGGGACAGGTCAATCTGCTGTGGGGTGTAAAAGGATTTTATTACGACAAGTTTGTCAGCACAGACGAAACCGTCGATGATGTCAACAAAATCTGTTGCGAAAAAGGATATGCTTGCAAAGGCGACTTGGTCATCAGTTTGGCAGCTATGCCGGTTTTTGAAAAAGGAATGGTAAACACGCTTCGGATTTCGGAAGTAGCTTAAGATTAAAAAGAATTGCACTGCTCTAAAACTTCTTCCAAACTGGAAGAAGTTTTTTGTTGGTTCAATAGAGCAAGAGAAAATTTAATTTTTCGGCGATTTTTTCAGGAGATATTCCCGCCAAGTCTTGCAAAACGTCAATGCTTCCGTGTGAAATAAAAGTATCCGGAATCCCCAATCTTTCAATAGGAATTTTAGAAACCTGCGAAGCATAAAATTCTACAATCGCCGAACCAAAACCACCAGCCAAGCATCCATCCTCGAGAGTAAGGATGGTTTTGTGTTTTAAAGCTATCTCTATCAGTTTTTCTTCATCCAATGGTTTTACAAATCCAAAATGGTAATGGCTGACCTTTTTCCAGTTTTTTTCGGGAAGATAGCCCAATGCCTTTTTGACTGAATTTCCAATGTGCCCGGTACTCAATACAGCTATTTCGCTACCAGACTGAAGGCATTTTGCTTTTCCGAAGGCTATTTTTTGAAACGGTTTTTTCCAATCTGTGTGAATGCCCCTGCCGCGTGGATATCGGATAGCTACCGGCCCGGAAATTCCCAAAGAAACCGTGTAAAGCATCTGCCTGAGTTCGATTTCATCCAATGGCGCAAAAACACGGAGGTTAGGAATGCACCGCAAATAGGCTAAATCGAAAACACCGTGGTGTGTGGCACCGTCTTCACCCACCAATCCGGCTCTGTCCAAACAAAAAATCACGGGCAAATTTTGCAAGGCTACATCATGGATAATCTGATCGTAGGCACGTTGCAGAAAAGTAGAATAGATGTTGCAATAAACAATCATACCTTGTGTTGCCATGCCTGCGGAAAGCGTCACCGCATGTTGCTCGGCGATGCCCACATCAAAAGCGCGTTCAGGTAATGCATCCATCATGATTTTCAGCGAACTACCCGTAGGCATAGCGGGTGTGACCCCAATGATTTTTTTGTTTTGAAGTGCCAATTCCAACAAGGTTTCGCCAAAAACATCTTGATATTTAGGCGGCAATATTTCATTGCTTTTGGCAATCAGTTGGCCGGTAGATTTATCAAATTTACCGGGTGCATGATAGCGGACTTGGTCTTCCTCAGCTTGCTTCAAACCTTTGCCTTTGGTAGTAATGACGTGGAGAAATTTAGGCCCTTTTATTTTTTTCAACCGGCGAAGTTCTTTCAACAGTTTGGGCAAATCGTGCCCGTCGATAGGCCCGAAATATCGAATGTTGAGTGCTTCAATGATGTTGTTTTGTTTAGGGTTTTTGCCGTTTTTGACTTGGGTCAGATAGTTTTTCAACGCGCCTACACTTGGATCGATCCCGATGGCATTGTCATTGAGGATAATCAACATATTGGCATGTGAAACTCCAACATGATTCAACCCCTCAAAAGCCATTCCGGAAGCAATTGACGCATCACCAATTACAGCAATGTGTTGTTTCTCAAGGTCGCCTTTCAAAGAAGATGCGAGAGCCATACCCAATACAGCTGAAATAGAAGTAGATGCGTGTCCGGTACCAAAGGCATCAAAAACACTTTCGTCTCTTTTGGGAAAGCCGCTGATGCCGCCCAATTGCCGGTTGGTGTGAAAAATTGATTTTCGCCCGGTTAAAATTTTATGGCCGTATGCTTGATGGCCAACATCCCAAACCAACAAATCGTTGGGCGTGTCAAAAACGTAATGCAGGGCAATGGTCAATTCGACCACACCCAAGCTCGCACCCAAATGCCCTTCTTTGACCGAAACTACATCAATGATAAAACTGCGCAGTTCGGCTGCCAAATCAGGTAATAAGTCCTGTTTTAAGCGACGTAAATCGATAGGATTCTCTATTTTTTGAAGCAATCCGTTTATCATGTTGCAAAAATAGTATAGGAAGCCTTAATTTTGTGCGTATGATTGATTTATTTACAGACGACTACTTTATGGAGCAAGCTTTGAAAGAGGCAAAAATTGCATTTGAAAAGGGCGAAATACCGGTTGGAGCTGTGGTGGTCGTAAACAAAAAAATTATTGCACGGGCGCACAACCAAACCGAAACACTTCAAGATGTCACGGCGCATGCAGAAATTTTGGCTATTACTTCAGCAGCCAATTATTTGGGTGGTAAATATTTGGTTGACTGCACGCTTTATGTGACTTTAGAACCTTGCGTGATGTGTGCCGGTGCTTTGTATTGGTCTCAAATATCACGATTGGTTTTTGCAGCTTCGGATGACAAAAGAGGGTTCAGGACGCATCAAATCAACCTTCACCCGAAAACGGAATTCAATTCCGGATTGATGGAAGAGAAAGCTGCTTCTTTGCTCAAAGCCTTTTTTTATCAAAAAAGAAACTTGTAATGGCCATCGGTTGAAATAAAAATTAGGTATTCAATTCCCTTTTATGAACCAATAAGGTATTCTTATTGATTGATTTGTTATTTTAATATTAAGACGATTGATAATAAATTTCGGATTTGTATATTTGTACTTTATTTAGAATAAATCTATTTACAGATATGATAAAAGTTTCAGAAAATGCCAAAAAGAAAGTCATAGAGCTCATGCAAGAGGATGGGTTGGATGCTACCAAGGGCTTGGTTCGGGTTGGTGTAAAAAGCGGAGGTTGTTCCGGCCTTTCCTATGAACTAAAATTTGACCAAATGCTTCAACCCGATGATAAGATATTTGAAGACAACGGGATTCGAATCGCGGTTGACAAAAAAAGTTTTCTTTATCTGGTTGGCACCATACTGGAATATTCCGGCGGGCTGAACGGCAAAGGATTTGTGTTCAACAACCCGAATGCAGCGAGAACCTGTGGCTGCGGAGAATCTTTTTCATTGTAGTTGAATCGAAAAGAGCGAAAGATTCAAAAAATTAAAAGAGTCAAAAGCTTTTAAAAAGGTAAATTACCGTAGATTATTTTTAGGTTTTTTAAAATAAAATATTATGAATAAATACACCGAAATAGAGCTGAAAAAAGAGTTAGAAACCAAGGAATATGCCTACGGTTTTTATACAGATATTGAATCGGACACCTTTGCTGTTGGGCTAAATGAAGGCATCGTTCGTGCCATCTCACTCAAAAAAAACGAACCCGAATGGATGACTGATTGGCGACTGGAGGCTTTTCGTGCATGGGAAAAGATGATTGAGCCCGAGTGGGCTAATGTGCAGTATGTAAAGCCCAATTTTCAGAACATATCGTACTACTCTTCTCCTAAGAAAAAACCGGAATACAATAATTTGGATGAAGTAGATCCGGAATTGTTGGATACCTTCAAAAGACTCGGCATTTCGCTTGATGAACAAAAAATACTTTCTGGTGTCGCCGTCGATGTGGTGATGGATTCTACTTCCGTAGCCACTACCTACAAGAAAACACTGGCTGAAAAAGGCATCATCTTTTGTTCCATTAGCGAGGCGATTCAAGAACATCCTGAGTTAGTCAAAAAATATTTGGGAACGGTAGTCCCGCAAAGAGACAATTTTTATGCAGCACTCAATTCCGCCGTTTTCTCTGACGGATCGTTTTGCTACATACCCAAAGGCATTCGATGCCCGATGGAATTATCTACTTATTTCCGTATCAACCAAGCCGGAACCGGCCAGTTTGAACGTACCTTGGTGATTGCCGATGAAGGCAGTTACGTGAGTTATCTGGAAGGCTGCACGGCTCCTTCAAGGGACGAAAACCAACTGCATGCCGCCGTGGTGGAACTCATCGCGATGGACGATGCCGAGATTAAATATTCGACCGTTCAAAACTGGTTTCCAGGAGACAAAGAAGGAAAAGGCGGCGTGTATAATTTCGTCACCAAACGCGGGCTATGCGAAAAACGCGCAAAAATATCGTGGACGCAGGTCGAAACCGGTTCAGCCATTACTTGGAAATATCCGAGCTGTATCCTGAAAGGAGATGATTCTATCGGCGAATTTTATTCCATCGCGGTGACCAACAACTATCAACAAGCAGATACTGGTACCAAGATGATCCATTTAGGCAAAAATACCCGGAGTACCATTATTTCAAAAGGAATCTCAGCCGGAAATTCCCAAAACAGCTACAGAGGATTGGTTCAAATCAGCCCGAGAGCCGAAAACGCCCGAAACTTCTCCCAGTGCGATTCGCTTTTAATGGGCAACAGTTGTGGTGCGCACACCTTTCCGTATATCGAAGCCAAAAACAAAACCGCACAGATAGAACACGAGGCTACCACCAGCAAAATCGGAGAAGACCAAGTGTTTTATTGTAACCAAAGAGGAATACCAACCGAAAAGGCCATTTCGCTGATTGTAAACGGATTTACCCGGGAAGTATTAAACAAACTCCCGATGGAATTTGCCGTCGAAGCGCAGAAACTTTTAGAGATTAGTCTGGAAGGGAGTGTGGGGTGATGATGTGTCCCGATAGCCATCTTGATTGATGATATGAAATAAGATTTGCTAGAGAGATCGAATTTTAGCTGTACTGTATTTTTGATAACGAATATAGAAACAAGGCTAAATTAGATTTTTTGGTTTTAGAATTTGAAAAGTTAAGTGGCAAACTGAATAATTTTATAACTCAATTAAATAACAATGATTTCAAAGGAACTAAATTCCGATAATAAACAACTAAAAAAAATTACTCAAATGTTTGTAATTTAGAGTTCTCCAACTTTAAACTTCCAACTTTAAACATTAAACAATAAATAAAGAATGCTACAAGTCAAAAACCTCCACGCCTCCGTAGAAGGCAAAGAAATTCTGAAAGGAATCGATTTAGCTATAAAAGCCGGAGAAGTGCACGCTATCATGGGACCGAATGGCTCAGGGAAAAGTACACTTTCATCGGTCATTGCAGGCCACGATGCTTTCCAAGTAACCGAAGGCCAAATTCTATTTGAAGGAAAAGACATCGGCGAATTAGCACCGGAAGAAAGAGCGCATAAAGGCATCTTTCTCTCCTTTCAATATCCCGTTGAAATTCCGGGCGTTTCGGTGACCAATTTCATCAAAACGGCCATCAACGAAATCAGAAAAGCAAATGGACAAGAAGACATGCCCGCCAACGAAATGTTGACCTTGATTAAACGCAAAGCCGAACTGCTCGAAATAGATCGAAAATTTCTTTCCCGCTCGCTCAACGAAGGTTTTTCGGGAGGTGAAAAAAAACGCAACGAAATCTTCCAAATGGCCATGCTCGAACCAAAATTAGCCATATTGGATGAGACCGACTCTGGTTTAGACATCGATGCACTGCGCGTAGTCGCCAATGGGGTGAACAAACTGAAAAACTCCGGAAACGCGATTTTACTTATCACACACTACCAACGATTGCTCGACTATATCATCCCGGACTTTGTCCATGTACTGATTGATGGGAAAATTGTCAAATCAGGCGAAAAAGAACTGGCCTATGAGTTGGAAGAAAAGGGATACGATTGGGTAAAGGCGGAGAACTAATAAATTGTTTAAATTTAAGGTTCAATGTTTAAAGTTTTGCAAAATCAAATAATATTGAACGGCTATAAAGTTAAATAGTGGGGAAATAAAAATTTCTCACGTACTTAAATAAAAATGATTTTAAAGGCAACAAATATAAATGACCCTGAAACCTGAAACAATTCAAATGGAACTCAAAGAAAAATTAATAGCCTCCTACATGGCATTCGAAGACCGATCGGACACCTCTGATCATGTTCACAACATTCGAAAAGAAGCCATCCAAAATTTTGAGCAAAAAGGTTTTCCCACCAAAAAAGAGGAAGAGTGGAAATATACTTCGCTCAATGCATTACTTAAAACCGATTACAGCGTCTTTCCAAAAAATGAAAATTCCATCGAATTCAAGGATGTAAAAAAATACTTCATCCATGAGATAGACAGTTTTAAACTCGTGTTCATCGATGGGGTTTACAGTTCTTATCTGTCTGAAACCACCCACGATGGTATGGATATTTGCCTAATGTCAGCTGCCTTGAGCAAGCCTAAGTACAAAATGGTCATCGATTCGTTTTACAACAAAATAGCCGACAACTCCGAGAGTCTCTCTTCCCTCAACACGGCTTTTGCTTCGGAGGGAGCTTACATCGTAATTCCAAAAGGGAAAGTAGTTAGCAAGCCCATTCAAATCCTGAATTTTGCCACTGGGAATGAAGCCGCATTGATGTTGATGCCGCGAAACCTGATTGTAGTCGGCGAGAATGCCCATGTACAAATCATCGAAAGGCATCAGAGTCTCAGCGAAAATGAAGTACTCACCAACAGTGTCACCGAAATTTTTGCCAACAAACGCGCCATCGTCGATTATTATAAAATCCAAAATGACATGTTGAGTGCCTCACTCATCGACCACACCTATATTTCTCAAAAGCAGGAAAGCCGTTGTACAGTTCACACTTTTTCTTTTGGCGGAAAACTGACCCGCAACAACCTAAATTTTTATCACGAAGGCGAACACATCGACTCTACGCTAAAAGGAGTTACCATCATCGGCGATCATCAACATGTCGATCAACATACTTTGGTGGCACATAACCATCCGAATTGCGAAAGCCACCAAGATTATAAAGGTATTTTTTCCGAGCAATCGACAGGCGTTTTCAACGGAAAAATCATTGTCAAAAAAGAAGCACAGAAAACCAATGCGTTTCAACAAAACAACAACATTCTCACAGGCGATAAAGCTTCGATAAACACCAAACCGCAGTTAGAGATTTTTGCCGACGACGTAAAGTGTTCACACGGCTGCACCATTGGCCAACTGGATAAAAAAGCTTTGTTCTACCTGCGCTCCCGAGGGATTCCTGAGAAAGAAGCCAAAGCTTTGCTCATGTACGCGTTTGCACACAACGTCTTGGATACCGTAAAAATACCGGAAATACAAAAAAGAATAAACAAAATCATTGCTTCAAAATTGGGCGTACAACTCGGTTTTGATTTATAAAAATTCACACATGAAACCGTTGGAAAAAGAAAATATATTTGACATTCAAAAAATCAGGTCTGATTTTCCTATCCTGAAACGGAAAGTCAACGGCTATCCGTTGGTCTATCTCGACAATGCCGCTTCCTCCCAAAAACCACAAGTGGTGATTGATGCTATTGTCGATTACTATTCAAATTACAATGCCAACATCCACAGAGGCGTGCATGCGCTTTCGCAAGAAGCAACCGACGCATACGAACGTTCTCGCAACAAAATTCAAAAGCATCTCAACGCCGCAAAACCTTATGAAATCATTTTCACATCGGGGACAACACACAGTATCAACCTTGTGGCCAATGGTTTCACAACCTTATTGAAAACTGGCGATGAAATCATCGTTTCGGCTTTGGAACATCATTCCAACATTGTGCCATGGCAGATGCTCTGCGAGCGAACCGGAGCGGTTTTGAAAGTTATCCCGATGAATGAAACTGGAGAACTCGTCCTAGAGGCCTATGAAAAAATGTTGTCCGACAAAACCAAATTAGTCTTTTGCAACCACATTTCCAACGCATTGGGAACCATCAATCCCATCAATCAGATTATTCAAAAAGCACATGAAGCCGGTGCTGCTGTATTGATTGATGGTGCACAGGCATGTGCCCATCTCAAACCCGATGTGCAAGTTTTGGACGTTGATTTTTATGTGGCTTCCGCCCACAAAATGTGTGGACCGACAGGTGTGGGCTTGCTTTACGGAAAAGAAAAATGGCTGCGCAAATTGCCCCCATATCAAGGTGGCGGGGAAATGATTGCCGAAGTAACTTTTGAGAAAACAACTTATGCAGATTTACCCCATAAATTTGAAGCCGGCACACCCAATATTTGTGGAGACATCGTTTTTGGAACGGCTATCGATTATTTGAACCAAATCGGTTTTGACAAAATTGCGGCTTATGAAAACAGCCTGCTCGAAACCGCCACGCGCAAACTACTCGAAATAGAAGGCTTGCGGATTTACGGGACTTCTAAACAAAAAACCTCCGTGATTTCCTTCAATCTGGAGGGTATTCACCCCTATGATGTCGGGACTATCTTAGACCAGCTGGGCATCGCAGTGCGGACAGGGCATCACTGCACCCAACCAATTATGGATTACTACAAAATTCCGGGAACCGTGCGCGCTTCCTTTTCCTTTTACAACACCTTTGAAGAAATAGACCGTTTGGTGGAAGCTGTCAAAAAGGCCAAACAAATGTTACAATAAAAACGAGGATGAGCATCAAAGAAATACAAGCAGAAATAGTCGATGAGTTTTCCCTATTTGACGATTGGATGCAACGATACGAATACATGATTGCATTGGGAAAATCATTACCACTCATAGAAGAACAATATAAAATCGACAGGAACCTTATCAAAGGTTGCCAAAGTAAAGTGTGGGTACATGCGGAAATGAAAGATGGCAAAGTAGTTTTTACGGCAGACAGTGATGCCATCATAACCAAAGGCATCATCGCCATCCTACTAAGAACTCTTTCCAACCAAAGCCCGAAAGATGTTTTGGAAGCCGACATGCATTACATTGATGAAATCGGATTGAAAGAACACCTTTCGCCCACCCGAGCAAACGGATTGGTCTCGATGATCAAACAGCTCAAATTGTATGCTTTGGCTTTTGAAACTCAGAAAAACAATATGCCTTAAAGTTTTCTGCTTCACAAGACGGTTTGGTTGTACACCCAATGTTTACAGAATCTTATCTGTACCCACAAAATCTGATTGCCCACTCACAAAAAATATCTTCTTAACGCTGGATGAAACGATGTTGGCACAGATTATTCCATTTTCTATTGAAATTGGAAAAATCAATATATGGCATCTAAAATTTTCTATTTTCAAAAATTATGAATATTATTTAACATTTGGCGTGTTTGAAAAGGGGGTAGTTGTCAATAAATATACAAAAATAATGGACATGACTATTTTTTTAGGGGGTGTGAGTTAATATTTTATATTTTTGCCAAAATTTAAAATCGAAACCCATGCGAAAAATTATATTAAGTGTAATTCTTATCATAATCTTGGTATTGACCCTATTCTCCAATTTTATTTTAATTACGCCCGCTCCATCTGAGGTAATAAAATTCGATACAGGCGATACTGCTTGGATGATTGTTGCCACTGCACTTGTACTGATAATGACACCCGGTTTAGGCTTTTTCTATGGCGGAATGGTGGGTAAAAAAAACGTTATCAGTACCATGCTTCAAAGCTTTATGGCGATGGTAATTGTAACGGTCTTGTGGGTAATTATAGGTTTTGGCTTGTCATTTGGCCCTTCGGCAGGAGGTTTTATAGGGAATCCGCTTCCGAATTTATTCTTCCAAGGCGTAAAAACAAATACGGCTTGGAGTTTAGCACCAACCATTCCAATGCTTTTATTCGCGCTGTTTCAGGCAAAATTTGCTATCATAACGCCTGCCTTAATCACAGGGGCTTTTGCAGAACGCATTCGCTTTTGGGCCTATTTACTTTTTATGGTGTTTTTTATCCTGCTTGTATATGCGCCTTTATGCCACATGACTTGGCATCCGGAAGGAATTTTCTTTAAAATGGGGGTTTTGGATTTTGCAGGTGGGACTGTCGTTCACATGAGTGCCGGATGGGCGGCTCTTGCCGGTGCGATGTTTTTGGGAAAAAGAAAAGTTCAAAAAGTGAATCCTGCCCGTATTACCTATGTATTGTTAGGAACCGGGCTGTTGTGGTTCGGGTGGTTTGGTTTTAACGCGGGTTCCGCGATGGGTGCAAATGGCCTTGCCGTCCAAGCATTGGGCACGACGACAACCGCTGCCGCTGCCGCCGCGATGGCCTGGGTATTTTTTGATAAAATTATGGGTCGCAAACTTTCCGCAATGGGAGCTTGTATCGGAACGGTAGTCGGATTGGTTGCCATCACGCCTGCAGCGGGTTTTGTCAGCATTCCGCACTCAATTTTTATAGGGATTGTAGCCAGTATAACCAGCAATCTTATGGTAAGCCGTTTTCCAAAGAGCAAAATAGACGATGCGTTGGATGTATTTGCATGTCATGGTGTCGGCGGGATGACGGGAATGTTGCTAACCGGTGTTTTTGCTTCTTCTGCAATAAATCCGGCAGTCACAGACCAAGGCCTTATTTTTGGCGAAACCACTTTGTTTGTCCATCAATTGACTGCCATGGTTATAGTTTCGGTCTTTGCCTTTTCGGCATCTTACTTTTTGTTTTTTATTGTAAACAAAATCACCCCATTGCGGGTGAGTGAAGATAAAGAGGAATTGGGATTGGATATTTCGCAGCACGGAGAATATTTGTAAATTGCATATTCAAAAATGGTTTAATCGATATGTTGCGATATTTGAAAATAGATTTTGTGCTTTTGTTTAAACGCTCGAAATTTATTTGGATATTTTCGAGATTAATACTCATTTTACTCTTTTTAAGCGCAATAATAGGTCGATTTAATAATCAAAAATTATCTGACCTTTTTGTGACATCCCTTGTGACTCTATATGTTTTCTCATTGATATTTATGATGTTTTTTGATTTTCTAAAAAAACAAATACATTTTTCTGTAAGATTGTTTGCGGGAATTTGTTCTGTTTTTTATGCGTTAGTATTAAGTTACTTATTGTTGACAATTCAAAACGATAATTTTGGAATGATTGCAGAAGTTGGGTTTCAAATTTTACCTCTTTGGATAATACTATATGGAATTTACGAAATTTTACAAGCTAAAGAAAGTCTTCAGGCTAAGAAATTAGAAACAACATCTGATAAAAATGTTGGACAATAGCAAAAAAAAAGTTGAGACGGGCAAGGCTATTTGCGTAGAACGATGTGTTAAGATTTTTAAATAATTTTTGATTCATCGTGCAATGTGTATATTTACAATGATTTTGATGTATAATCAAAGTCAAACTTGATAAAAAGGTAAATATAATTTCGTTTGAAAGAATTTCGTTCGATAGACAGTTTCCGCCCCGACAAACCCACCGTGGTCACCATCGGAACTTTTGACGGCGTGCACTTAGGGCATAAAAAAATCATCGAAAGACTGGTCGCGCAGGCTAAAATTTCTGATTATGAATCAGTCGTGCTCACTTTTTTCCCGCATCCGCGGATGGTGATTCAAGAAAACACGGATGTCAAATTGTTAAACACCATTTCCGAGCGCGCACAGATATTTCAAAAAACAGGTTTAGACAGCTTGATTGTCCACCCGTTTACCAAGGTGTTTTCAAGACTGGCGGCAGAAGAATTTGTCGAACAAGTTTTGGTAAAAGCACTACACACCAAGCACATCATTATCGGCCACGACCATCGGTTCGGAAGAAACCGTACGGCGGATATTACACATTTGAGAAACTTCGGCGAACATTTTGGGTTTGAGGTTTCTGAAATTACAGTACAGGAAATCAATCATGTAGCCATCAGTTCGACCAAAATAAGAAATGCGCTTGCCGAAGGCAAGATTGAAGTAGCCAATGCGTATTTAGGCTATGATTATATGTTGACAGGCACCATTGTCAGAGGAAATGGCATCGGGAAAACCATCGGCTATCCGACGGCAAACATACACATCCCGGAAGATTACAAGCTGATTCCAAAAATAGGTTCCTACGTCATCAGCAGCTATTTGGACGGAAAAAAAGTTTTTGGGATGATGAATATCGGGAAAAATCCGACGGTCAATGGCAGGAAACAGACCATTGAAGTCCACTTTTTTGACATCAATCAAGATTTATACGGACAAGCGGTACAAATATCCCTGTTGTCCCATTTGCGTGACGAAAAAAAGTTTCCAACGGTAGAAATACTCAAAAATCAATTGCAAAAAGACAAGCAAAAAAGCCTTCAATTTATAGCTTCTCAATATGTTCGCTAAGTTGCTGTTCAAACAAATCGACAATTCAGCCTTGATTGTATTCCGAATCATTTTCGGTTTGTTGATTTTTTTAGAATCGGTCGGAGCTATTTTTACAGGCTGGATAACCAAAGCCCTCATCGAGCCAAAGTTTACCTTCACTTTTATCGGTTTAGAATGGCTCCAACCGCTTCCCGGATACGGCATGTATGTTTATTACGCGGTCATGGGGATTTTTGGGCTGATGGTGATGTTGGGTTATCGGTATCGATTGGCAATCGTTTCCTTTACCTTGATGTGGATTGTAGTCTATCTGATGCAAAAAACCTATTACAACAACCATTATTATTTTTTGATTTTGTTGTCGTTGATGATGATTTTCCTGCCGGCTCACAAACAATATTCATTAGATGTCAGAAAGAATCCCGGCCTCAAATCAGACAAGATGCCGCGGTGGTGCGCGTGGATTATCATCTTGCAAGTTTGGATAGTTTACACCTTCGCATCGGTTGCCAAACTGTATCCCGACTGGTTAGACGGCTCGGTAGTGTCAGAATTTATGTCACGCCGCGTCGATTATCCGGTTATTGGGGGCTTTCTACAACAAGAATGGGCGCATTTTGGCATTATCTATTTCGGCATTATTTTCGATTTGCTCATCGTGCCGTTGTTGCTTTTTAAAAAAACGCGCCGGTTTGCTTTCGGAATTTCGATTTTCTTCCATCTTTTTAATTCGATTGTTTTTCAAGTCGGGATTTTCCCCTATTTATCTTTGGCATTCACTTTGTTTTTCTTCGAGCCGGAAACCATCGCGCGTATTTTTCTCAAAAAGAAAACCGTTTATACCGAAAATGAAATCGTCATCCCCCAAAACAGCAAGTTGATTCGAACCGTTTTCATCGTTTATTTTCTGATTCAAATTGGGTTGCCACTTCGGCATTGGGCAATTCCCGGCGATGTATTGCTCACGGAGGAAGGCCACCGGATGAGTTGGCGGATGATGTTGCGTACCAAAAAAGGGGCGATTCAATACAAAGTACTCAACAAAAAAACCGGTGCGTTGTATTTCATCAACCCAAGTGATTCACTAACCGTAAAACAAGCCAACGCTTTGGCAACCAAGCCCGATTTTATTTGGCAATTTGCCCAACGTATCAAAAAAAATCTTCAGGAAAAAGGAGAAGATGTGTCGGTATTTGCTATCGGAAGCGTGAGCACCAACAACAAACCTTACGTGACCCTCATCAACCCAGACGCGGATTTGGCTTCCGAAAAATGGCAATTTTTCTGGCATAATTCTTGGCTAATCCTACCTAATCGAGCGGATTAGCATGTTGAAAATGTTAAAAAACCGTCTTTCAGCACTTTAATCATTTTAATAAGGTTTATTTAATAAAAATTTAACTTATTTTTGTGGCAGATTGTATTGAATATCACAACCAATTTAAGTCTTGCCCTGAACTGAGAAATCTATGATTAAAAATTACTTTACCCTAAGATTGGCAAGGATTATATCAACGGCGTTTTTATTGTTCTCAATAATGGCCGCCAAAGCGCAGACTTTATCGGGTAAGGTAATCGATTCAGATAAAAACCCGATTGCATTTACCAACGTCATCCTTTTAAAAGCCACCGATTCCATCCCTTTGTTGGGAGCTGTGACCGACGAAACTGGACTATATGAAATTTCTGGAATAAAAAATGGCGCATACATATTAAAAGTCAGCTATTTGGGCTTCGAGACTTTCTTTGAAAAATTTACGTTTCCTGATAAATCTCAAATCGATATTCTCTTAAACGCCAATACTACAGAGCTCGAAAGTGTCGATTTAGTTGGGAGAAAACCGACCGTCAAACGCGAAATAGACCGGTTGGTATTCAATGTAGCCAATACTTCATTGACCGAAGGAAACATTTGGGATGTGCTAAACCGGACTCCCGGCGTGATTATCAACCAAGAAGAAATTTTGGTTAAAAACTCAGGAAATGTAGTGGTTTATATCAATGACCGCCGAGTCAATCTGACTTCATCAGAGCTCAAACAATTGTTGGAAGGGACTGCGGCCAACAACATTCAAAGCATCGAAGTCATCACCAATCCGCCGGCAAAATATGATGCAGAAGGTGGCTCTGTTATCAACATCAAAATGAGCAAAAATCTGATTACAGGCTACAATGGAAATGTTTTTTCAAACTACACCCAAGGGATATTTCCAAAATTTGCATTCGGCACGGGTCAATTTTACAAAACCGACAAAATCAATTTTTTCGCCAACTACAACTACAACACCGGCATCAACAACCGGCACAACAACGAAGGCATCCAATTTATCGAAAACAACCAGCCTACCGATCGTTGGGCAACAGTTTTTGACAGGAATTACCAAAATGAAACACATACGCTCAACACAAATTTCGATTATACGATAGACCAAAAAAGTTCGCTCAGCCTGTCATCAACCGTACTGTATAAACCTTACTGGAAACAAGACAATGTTTCTGAAACCGAGATATTTTCATCCGCGAATGTTTTAGATTCTACTTTCAACACCCTCAACGTGATGCGCGACGAAAGTAGCAACGTGGCTTTTCAGGCGGATTACCAACGAAAACTCACTGAAAATGGTGCAAAAATGACAGTCAACGCCTTTTACAGCAACTACTATTACAACCGTACCCAAGATGTAAACACCGACTATTTTTTGCCCGATAAAACGTTTATCCGAAACAATGGTTTTGACACCGATGCCACACAAAGCATCAATATATTTACGGCACAAGCGGGATATGAAGGAACATTGAAAAACGGATTTCATGTAGAGACAGGTGCAAAAATATCGACCATCGACAGCAACAACGAGCTGAAACAATTTAACGTGGTCAATGGACAATCTGTACTCGATACCAACGAGAGCAATACTTTTTTTTATGACGAAACCGTTTTGGCGGGCTATTTGAGTTTGGACAAAAACTGGGACAAATGGCAACTCAAACTCGGTTTACGCGGAGAATATGCCGACATCACCGGAAATTCGCCCACACTCAGTTTGATAAACAATCAGTTCAACCTCAAATGGTTTCCGACACTTTATTTGGGGCACACAGTTTCAGATAATTTAGACCTATCGATGTCTTACGGGAAACGAATTACCCGGCCACGGTATGAAATGCTCAATCCGTTCCGAAATTTTTTGACCGACAATGCTTTTAGCGGCGGGAATCCTGATTTGAACCCGGCTATTACGCACAAAGTCACCTTAGACATCACCGCTTGGAAAAGGCACACTTTCGGATTGTATTTTGACTACATTAAAGGTGATATACTCGAGTTGAGTTTTCAGGACAATACCAACCGGATTTTAAAATACGCGAGTGTTAATTTGGATAGGACACGCTCGGTTGGATTGGATTATTCCACCTATTTTGACTTTACATCCTTTTGGAGCTTTTATGGGCAAACCAGTACCTTTTACGATGAAGTACAATTCATCGGTATCGAATCAAACAACGCTTTGGTGACCAACAACCGCATTTCAAATTACACATACATCTCCAATAGTTTTTCTTTGCTGAAAGATAAAAGCCTCTCGGCAGACCTGACCTGGTTTTATATTTCCCCGATTGTGCAGGCATCGACCGATGTTACTTCCCGTCAGACGCTTTCGCTTAGCTTAGTCAAAAAATTTCTTAAAAATAAATGGGTCGTTTCGTTACAGTTCAACGACATTTACAACAAAGGGAATTTTGAGACCAAAACGCAGTATTTGAATCAAGACAGCTTTTACAAAGCGCGGTTTGAAAGCCAAACTTTCAAAGTAGGATTGCGCTATAATTTTGGCAACCAAAAACTTTCAACCAATCAGAAAGACATCGAGGCTGCAGAAAAAGATCGATTGGGTAAAACGCCTTGATTACTGAAAGACTCCTCAAGGATTAATAATCAGAATATTCTGTTGGATAAAGAAACAAGACATCGGCGTGATACATATTGTTTTGATATTTCGGCATCACTTTGAGTTCGTTCCACTTGTCTGATTCCCCAAAAGCTTTCCAATGTGCATCTCGGCTTGCCTGATTTTTAAAAGTGGTCAGATACATCAGGTTGGGCATGTGGTTTCCGGAAATAACTTCTCCAAAAAATACCGGATTGAAGTCCAATTGGTGAAAGAGTTGCAGTTCGCCCCCACCGTTGAACATTTCTACTTTATTCCTGTAAAGAGCCTCCGTAGCCGATTCATAGCTTCGCAACTCGTAAACCCGTTCAGCTCTCGGGCTATCGAAGGTGGGAATTTGCATACTTGGCATGCCTTCAAAGGCGCGCAACAATATTGATTCTATTCGGCGATAGGGTGCTTGGTCAAATTTTGCTTGGAGATAAGCCGCACCGGCGATAAGAAAAATTTCATCTTTCAACAATGCATCTTCAGTATTTTGAAATTGTGTCAAAGAGTTAAACGGAACCAATACGTAGATCCTCTGCAAACTGTCCTTTTCATTCGGGCGCGATTTAAAAACCCCGATGTTTTTGATGTTTTGTCTTTTGAGTGCCGGTAAATAAGCCTCCTTCAGATATTGATCTGTGGCATTTTCTTGACTTTTGTTGTCAAGTGTGTAAATTTTCAGTTGATAAAAATCCCGGTTTTGCGCCATCGAAACCATCGACAGGCTAAAAATAAAAGTTGTGAGGATGAGTGTTTTGGAGAAGGAAGAAAAGTGCATAGTGATTTAGTTTGAGAATGAACTTCAAACTTAGTCAAGTTGCGAGTAATATACTAATATTTAAGAAACTTAGTAACAAAAATAGGTTCACTAGATTCTACCCTCAATCCCGTCTGACCAACACGTAGAAGTCGTTCTCTATCGGCAGGTAGCCTTGGTCATAGCAGAAATAATACACCGTCCCGACTTTGGTGGTGTGCAGGCTTGTCAAAATTTCAAAATCAAAGCCTTTTTCGAGAAGCTTGCTTCGTGCAACTTTGGTCTTGCCGTCACGGTTGAGCGATTGCAAAATACGGTAGTTTTTCCGCAACCGGTTGTTGGTATTTCTGATGAGGTTTTTCTCCTCCGGGTCTATTTTGTTGTGATATGCATTGCGGCAATAATCGCTGCAAAACTTCTTATCGCTACGCCCGATGATTTTTTCGCCACATTCTTGACATTGATTGCTCATATCGCAATTATTTGATTGCAAGATACAAAAACGTTTTCAAATATTTACAAACGGATACAAACGAAAGCAATTGCTTGTCAACCGAATAAAATAAAAAGACTGCCATTCCTTTGTACCGTTGTTTGAATGCAACAAGAAAAATTAGTAATCATTTAAATCTTTCTATCATGAGTACGCTTAGAAACAAAGTTCAGTTGATCGGCAATTTGGGCCAAGATCCTGAAGTAGTAAAATTGGATTCCGGAAAAAATCTGGTTAAATTTTCGTTGGCCACCAACGAGACTTACAAAAACCAACAAGGAGAAAAAGTCACCGAAACCCAATGGCACAATCTTGTCGCCTGGGGCAAAACCGCAGAGATTATCGAAAAATATCTCACCAAAGGCAAAGAGGTGGCTGTGGAAGGCAAACTGACCTACCGCAATTACGAAGACAAAAGCGGTGTGAAACGCTATTTCACCGAAATTGTCGTCACCGATCTACAGATGTTGGGCAACAAACAATAACAGCTTGTTTGTATTATTGAAAAAAGCCACGATTGTGTGGCTTTTTTTTATATACTTTTGAAAACATATCCTTCCGTTGAAAAATAAGCCAAGAGCTGTGGCAAGACTTTTTTCAGATTGCCAAAAGCTTTTTCGCTGTCGTGAAAGACCACGATACTGCCGGGTTTGGTATGGCGAATCAGGTTTTGGAAGCAAGTTTCCGAATCCAAAGTTTGATCAAAATCTGCGCTGACCACATCCCACATCACAACTTTGTAACCGGCTTTTTTGAGCAGGCGGATTTGTTTGGGTTTTATTTTCCCGTAAGGTGGCCGAAAGAGTTTGCTATCGATGTGTTTGGCGGCTTTAGTTGTGTTTTCGAGATAGGATTTGGCAGTATTTCTCCAGCCGTTGAGGTGGTTATGCGTGTGATTGCCAACTGCGTGCCCGGCTTTTACCACTGCTTGATAGATTTCGGGATGTGCCTGCACATTTTTGCCGATACAAAAAAACGTGGCTTTGGCTTCAAATGCGTCTAAAACCTCTAAAACCCATGGGGTGATTCCGGCTGTCGGCCCATCATCAAAAGTTAAATAGATGGCTTTTTCTTTGGTTTTAATTTTCCAAAGCAAACTACCAAAGAACAGTCTTAGGATGGCAGGGGTTTTATAAAATAGTTGGTTCAAGATGTATAAATAATTGAACAATAAACATTTATTAGCTAAAATCAAGGCAGATTTCAGAGTGGTTGAGTCCCGAATCATTGGGATAGAAACCACCATTTATCGAAGGTATTGCGTATGATTTTTTGATAGCTCCGGCAATTTTTCAGATTCTTGATTAATTAACGCTTCTTTCTTTTTCCCACACCATCCTTGAATTTACTTCTCTCTCTTGAATGCATTATCTTTTCGATTATGCTTTTCAAAATAGGCTAATTTCACAGGTAATCTTTTCTTAGTATGATTTGCTCCATTTCCATTTTTGGAGTTCTTTTATTCTTGATTCAAAACCAATCGTACGCCCCGTATAGTAAGTCCCATCCGAGCTTTCTAAAATATAGACAAAACCTTTCATTTTATTTGCTTTTAATAAGGTGGCTTTGACAGGCTCAACCACCAAAACTACACACAACGATTGGGTTTTCAACAGCCAACTCCACTTACTCCTTATAAAAATGCTCAAAATAAGCCTCGTGTTTTTTGAAAATTTTGAGTTGTTTGCTGACAAATTCTTCGTCTTGATATTGCACGATGAGGTCTGTCAGGCTTCTGTACCGCTCGATGTTGGTGATGATTTCATCAAAGAAAGTAAGCTGCTTGTCGATGCTCATCTGATTGAAATACACCAAATATTCTTGGTAATTTTTCACTACACGCAAAAACAAATCCTCTGCTTTTTTATTTTTACCGATGCGGTAATATCCTTCTACATAAGGCTCTAAAAGCGAGAAGTAACCGTATTTTTCAACCGGTGTTTTTTCAATCACTAAATCCATGATTTTTTCGGCTTTATCAAACTGGTTTTCGCGTATCAATTGGTCTGCCAAACGTGCCAAATTACCTCGGTAGTTTATGCTGTTCTTGCGAGTTTCGGGGTCGTGATAAATCTTGCCGTTCATGTTTCCCCAATCCCATTTGAGCGCGTTGTTGTACATGGTTTCCGAGTCGATTCGGCCCATTTCGTAGGAAATTTTCGGATCTACTTTGGTTTGAATAGGTACCAATTTATAGGTCAAACCATCGAGTTGAAGATAATCTTTCATCCAAAGATATTCGGCGTTGTCAAAACTTCCTCCGGAGAAATATATCGGACGTTTCCAATCGTTGTTGGCGAGAATGTCGAGCATCATCATCCTGTTTTTGGGCAATTGATTTCCGATTTGAATATCGATGTAAGGCACAATCAGCGCAGAATCTTTTGCTTTGACGATACCATTCTTGAGTACCGTCTCTTTATCGACCGGAATCCTGATTTTATTGGTCGGGTAAAAAGTGATTTCTTCGCCGTTTGACAAGGTGACTTTGGTTTTGGGGTCATCACTGGAAATCCATGTCATAAAATCTTTGATATTCCATGTGTTTTCGGTCATTTTTTGATAGATGAGTACATCCCGGGTACCGTAACGGTACTGGTCGTGTTTGAGTTGAGACGGAATAGGGTTGCTTTGGTAGGCTTTCCGTTTCATCTGATCGATGTACCAGTCGGTGGCAAATAGGCTGGTATTGATGGTGCGAACATCGGTTCGGTAGGCCTCAATTTCTTGTGCATACCACATGGCAAAAGTGTCGTTGTCGCCTATGGTGAAAATGATGGCATCTGCATTTTCTTGGCACGAATCTAAATATGATTTGGCGATGGCTTGTGCGGTATATTTTCCCGAACGGTCGTGATCGTCCCAATTCTGTTGCGCCATCAAAACCGGTACGGCAAACAGACAAACTGTCGTGCTGAGCACAACGGCAAATTTAGGCTGCATTTTTTGTTGCAACCAGTCAAATACGGCAAAAGCACCGATGCCAATCCAAATGGAAAACACATAGAATGATCCGACCAACGCATAATCTCTTTCACGGGGTTCAAATGCGCGTTCATTCAAATATATTTTTAGGGCGATTCCCATGAACAAGAAAAACACGAGAAGTATCCAGAAATAATTTAAGTGTTTTTTATAGTGATAAAACAAACCGATAAGCCCGAGAAGGAAAGGCAAGAAAAAGTAGGTGTTCCGACCTTTATTATTGGCAAGTTCGCCGGGTAGTTTGGTTTGCGGATACCCCAAGAAGAACTCATCGACGGAACGAATACCACTAATCCAGTTACCGTGATTGTCATACTTACCTTGGATATCATCTTCCCGTCCGACAAAATTCCACATAAAATAGCGCCAATACATATAATTAAATTGAAACTCAAACAAGAATTTCATGTTTTTGATAAAAGACGGTTTTTCTACATCGATATATTCGCTGTAATCGGATAGGAATTTACTGTATTTAGACATTTCTATCTTTCCGGATTTCACACCGGCTCTTATATCACCAATCATCGAACGCAGTTGTTCGTTGGACCGATATTCCGGTTTGATGGTAAAGTCAACTGCGCCGGTAAATTGCATGTAATTGCTGATGTTCTCTTCGTCGGTGCTCCACATTCTTGGCAAAAAACCTTTCTGGCTGTCGTCAGAATTTTGTCTGACATTTCTCCATTTGTTGACAATAATATATTTACCGGTCTTTTCATCCCTTTCATAATTGGGTTTGTCGTCCAAATACGGTTTGTCAGGGTCTAAGCCGACATAAGCCTCGGTGAAAAGCGGGCCGTAAAAAAGTTTGGTTTCGGGATATTGCTCCCGATTGTAATAAGCTAATAATTCACGTGCATCGGCAGGTTTGTTTTCGTTGATTACCACATTGGCATTGGCGCGGATGGGCAACATAATCCAACAAGAAAATCCAACCAAAATGAAAAAAACGCAGTGCAAGATAGAGTTTAGATGAATGTGATTTTTGTTTTTGGTGTATTGGATGGCATAGTAGAATATTGCAATAAAAATAAGCCCGGCAATAAGGGTTCCCGAGTTGAACGGCAGGCCAAAAGTGTTGACAAAAAAGACTTCCGAACCACCAAAAAATTTCAAGGTGTAGGGCAATAAAAGTTTGAATATCACCAACAGTATGGCAACGACAACGATATTAGCTGCAATAAAATTCAGGACTGTTATTTTTCTCCAATTTTTAAAATAATACAAAAACCCAATGGCAGGAATGGTTAACAAAGCCATAAAGTGAACGCCAAAAGAAAGCCCAATGACAAATGAAATAAGAATAAGCCATCTGTTTCCTCTTGGTTCGTGCATTTCGGCTTCCCACCGCAGTCCGAGCCAAAACATCAGCGACATGATGCATGCAGCCATCGCATAGACTTCCGCTTCAACGGCGTTGAACCAAAAACTATCGGAAAAAGTGAATGCCAGAGCACCAACCGCAGCACTTCCCAAAACAGCTAAAGCCTTTTCATCTGTAAATGTTTCTTCTCCACGGCTGATTATTTTCCTCAACAAAATCGTCAGTGACCAAAATAAAAAAAGAATGGTGAATGCACTCGAAACAACCGAAACCGAATTGACCATCAAGGCAATCTGTTGCTCGTCTTGAGCAAAAATCGAAAAAACAGCACCAAACATTTGAAAGAGTGGTGCGCCCGGCGGGTGGCCTACTTGTAATTTGGCAGAGGTAGAAATATATTCGCCGGCATCCCAAAAACTCGCTGTCGGCTCAACAGTTAATCGGTATGTTATCAAGGCGATACCAAATATTATCCAACCTATGATGGTGTTCCATTTTTTGAAATGCTGACTCATTTTATCAATTTAAAATAACCGGACGAATTTAAGAATAAATTTAGGATAGTGGGGTTATTGAAACTCTAAAATAACCGTTTTAAATGGATTTATAATCCCGATAAAGCGATTCTATAGGTTTCGAAGTAGGACTAACTGCTGCTGTCAAAATAAAAAAAAGTAAAAAGTTTGTGCAACCAAAAGATTGTTATAAATTTGCAACCGCATTTTGGCCTATGGTGTAACTGGCAACACGTCTGGTTTTGGTCCAGAAGAGTCTAGGTTCGAGCCCTAGTAGGCCAACAAAGTGTAAGCACTAATTTTCTTTTGAAAGTTGGTGCTTTTTTTTTTAGATTTGACAAGTTGGGGCGAGAAGTTTATCCTGAGCGGCTCGCCCTGAGCTTGTCGAAGGGAAGCCGAAGGAAGCCCTAGTAGGCCAACAAAGTGTAAGCACTAATTTTCTTTTGAAAGTTGGTGCTTTTTTTTTAGATTTGACAAGTTGGGGCGAGAAGTTTATCCTGAGCGGCTCGCCCTGAGCTTGTCGAAGGGAAGCCGAAGGAAGCCCTAGTAGGACAACAAGGTGTAAGCACTCATTTTCTTTTGAAAGTTGGTGCTTTTTTTTTTAGATTGGACAAAATGGGGTGAGTCTCCTTCGCGGTAGTTTTTACCCGCTTCTATATAACTTCTCGATACTTTTGTTTTTTGCTACCGCAAAAATCAAAAACTCGAAGTGACAGTAGTTACAACTGAAAAAAAAATCTCAATTCCAAAGTTTCGAAATATCCTGAGCAGCCCGCCCTGTGCTTGTCGAAGGGAAGCCGACTATCAGCCGGAGCAGCAACCCGAAGAGAACCTGAAGTTAAGAAATTATAAGTTATTCGGATTTGTCAACCGGCAGGCTGTCCTTTTCCCACCTCATGATTCCGCCGTCGAGTTTGTAAACGGCTTTAAAGCCTTTTTTTTTGAGTATTTCCGCGGCTTTTGCGCTTCTGCCTCCGGATTTGCAATAGATACAAACAGGCACATTTTTGTCTAACTTGTCGAGTTCTGCTTCGAAATTTTCATCATAAAAATCGAGATTTTCAGAATGGGTTAAATGGCCGGATTCATATTCTTGCGGGGTGCGAACATCAATCAGCTGTACCTGATTCATGTCGATGAATTGTTTCATTTCCTGAGGCGAAACTAATTGAACGCGATTTGTGAATTCGCCTTCTTGCTTTTGTTTGCAGGAGTTGACAACAAAGGCAAATGCCACAAAAATCAGAAAATATTTTTTCAAGGGTATAAATTTACGGTTCTACAATTTCTCCATCCCATTCGAGCATTCCACCAAGTAAGTTATAGGTAGTACCAAAACCCTGTTGCTCCAAAATCAAGCAGGCTTGAGCACTGCGCCTGCCGGAGCGACAATATACATACAGGTTTTTATTGGGGTCAAGAGATTTTATCCCTTCCATAAAAGCCTCTGGATCCATTACATCTATGTTGACGGACGACGGGATGATGCCTTCCTCTATCTCTTCCGGTGTCCGCACATCTATAATCAGTGCATTGGGGTCTATTTCAATCTTTACTTGCCATTCTTTTGAAGTCAAATCGGTCATGGTATCTTAATTTTTTAAAATTACTATTTCAAAAATACATATTTTTGTCAGATTCTGCTTCACTTTTTAAGGCCATTATTTAATAAATTTTTCTTGAAAGGAAATATTTTTGATGCTATATTTTAAAAATGAGCCATGAAAAAAGCCTTATCTATTTGCCTAATCTTGTTTGTTTTATCCGCTTGCTCGTCTGATGACGGGTCTTTGAGAGCAGAATTTATTCCAATCCTTTCAGTGCAAGCTCCTGCCCAATTGATTGTTGGCCAAGCTTCTGATTTTCAAATTCTATTCAACCGGCCTACTTCTTGTCATGGTTTTTTAAGGTTTGATGTTGCTGCTAAAAACAACGAACAGACCATCGGGTTGATAGCCGGGAAAATCGGGAATAATTGCCAACCGGTTGATGAAATACCCAGAGAAAACGTATTTAGTTTCACGCCGAGCACCGCCGGCCTTTTTATTTTTCGTTTTTTACCGAAAAAGACGCTGAAGGAAAGGATGTTTTTGCGATTTTTGAAATTGAAGCTACGGATAATCCAAACGGATAAAATTAATTATGCAAGAAAATAACAATTTACTTTTAATCAATTTGTTATACTTTGCCCTATTTTTGTATGAAATTTTTAAACTTCAATCCCATGAAATCGATTGTCACTGCTTGTTTAATTTTCGTATTGGCTTTATCCTCTGCTTGTAGCAATTCTAGCGATAATTTTATTGTGGGACAAGAAACCGTGTCAATTACCGCAGTTGATGCCCCGGATACTTTGATAATCGGGCAAAGATTGGTTTTTAAGGTTTCCTACAATGTGCCCACAACTTGTCACGATTTTTTGCGGGTTAATTTCAGCATTGAAGGAAAAGAAACCACAATTTCAATAGTTACAACTATCAAAGAAGGCAATTGCAACAATTTGACTAACGCAAGCCAAATAGTCGATGTTGAAGCTGCTCCCAATGAAGCCGGGATTTTTACTTTTAAATTTTTCACCGGTTTCGACAGTCAAGGCAATCCGACTTTTATCGTTAAAGAATACGATGTTGCCCCAAGGCCTATCTGACAATCAATTTTTTAAGTGAAGTAACATTTTCTCCCGTACCTGCATCCTCAATTCTTTCCGGTGTGTGGCATTCAATTGTTTTGTAGAAATTGGATTTAAAAAAATTGCACGCAACAAACCGGGTGAACCACTAAAAAAATCATAAGAAAAATGCCTTTTATTGTCCGGAAAAACGATGGGCACAATCGGTATTTGATGTTCTATTGCCAAACGAAAAGCACCGTCTTTAAATTCGTCCAAAACAACCGATTGATCGTCGGGGACTTTTCCTTCCGGAAAAATGCAAATACTGGTTCCTGCTTCAATTCTTCGATTGGCTTCATCGAAAGCGTTTTTTCGGCTTGCCGGGCTGTTTCGATCTACCAAAATACAGGTGCGCTTGTAGAAAAAACCAAAAACCGGAATGGAAGCCAATTCCTTTTTGCCTACAAACACAAAAGGCCTTTTGACCACCGCAAGCATCATCATGATGTCTATCATAGAGGTGTGGTTGGCTACAAACATATAACTTCGGTTTGGGATAATCTTTACCCCTCCATCTCTTCGGTAGGGCATCGCCATTCCGAACAGTATAAATTTGGCCCAAACACGGGCGAGCCGAAAAAAATAATTGTAAGTCGTTTCGCCTATGGTCAAAACAATCAGAAATGGAAACATAATGATTATTGGCACCAAAACCAAAACATAGAACCAAGCGCGGTAGAGAAGCACGAAAAAAAGCTTGATAATTTTCATAAGTGCCCAAAGTTACAAAAATGAGATTCGTTATTTTCTAAATAATGTACCTTTGCGGCTGTAAAATATTATTTTCATGTCTAGAATACTCACTGGCATTCAAAGTACCGGAACGCCTCATTTGGGAAATATTTTGGGTGCCATTTTGCCTGCCATCGAAATGGCGGCGATGCCCGATAATGATTCTTTTCTCTTTATAGCCGATTTTCATTCACTCACACAGATAAAGGATGCCGGACAAATGCGTCAAAACACCTATGCCACGGCTGCAACTTGGCTTGCCTTTGGCCTGAATCCGAAAAAAACGGTTTTTTATCGGCAAAGCGACGTGCCTCAGGTAACCGAACTCACTTGGTTTTTGAACTGTTTTTTCCCTTATCAAAGACTCACTTTGGCTCATTCTTTTAAGGATAAAGCCGACCGATTGGAAGATGTCAACGCGGGTTTGTTTGATTATCCCATGCTGATGGCCGCCGATATCTTGTTGTATGATGCGGAAATTGTCCCCGTCGGGAAAGACCAGTTACAACATCTTGAAATCACCAGGGATGTGGCATCGCGCTTCAATAGTTTGATGGGGGAAACTTTTGTTGTACCACAGGCAAAAGTGCAGCAAAACACCATGTATGTTCCCGGAACCGATGGTTCGAAAATGAGTAAATCGAAAGGCAACACGATTGATTTGTTTCTTAGCGACAAAGCTCTTCGCAAGCAAATCTTGGCTATACAAACTGACAGCACACCGCTCGAAGCACCAAAAAATCCTGACACCTGCAATGTTTTTTCGCTCTACAAACTGATTGCCTCAAGCAAACAAACTGACGAGATGAAAGCAAACTACGAAAGTGGCGGATACGGTTACGGGCATGCCAAACAAGCTCTCTATGAACTGATTGTCAAAAAGTTTGAAGAACCTCGACGAAAGTTTGCTGATTATATGGCAAATACACAATTGGTCGATCGCGCATTGGTTTTAGGTGCCGAACGTGCCGAAGCTGTTGCACAAAGTGTACTCAAAAGGGTTCGAAGCAGATTGGGATATTGAAAAAACCTCACAAATCTGAAGATTCAGAACCGTGAGGCTTTCCAAAATAACGCTGAACATCAAAGACTATCTTCTGATAATCAACTTTTGAACTTTGCTGAAACTTTCTCCTTTTAGTTTGATAAAATACAAGCCGGAACTCAAACCTTGAAGTTGAATCTGATTGGTTGTACCAAAATTAAGATTCATGTTTTGACGGAAAACTTCCTGACCGCTCAGGGTATAAACCCGAACATCGGTTTTGCCAAAACTGGTATTGGAAACAATATTTACTTCACCCGAAGTTACCGTGGGGAAAATTTTGATGTTGTTGTTTGCTAATTCTTTGTCGTCAATGCTTAGTGTTGTACTGAAAACACCGGTAAACAGACCCCTACCATGCGTAGCAGCCAAAACCGTGTTGTCGGACGTTCTTAAATCCAAGTCAATAACCGTCACGTCTTTCATCCCGTTTTGCGATTGCACCCAAACGGGGCTGGCATCCGTAAAATTTTGGGTACGCCATACCCCCAAGGCGGTGCCGAGGATGACTTCAACGTTATTCAGTGGATTTTTTAAGACCGCTTTTACCGGAATGTCGGGCAAATTTCCTTCTTTATTTTGCCAAGTTGCGCCACCATCTGCTGTGTACCAAAGGCTTACCACGCCAAAGTTGTGCATGGTAACAAAAATTTCCTGCTCGCTATTGCCTAATTCGATATCTGATATACTGCCTACAAAACTCGGCCCTGTGATTTCTGACCATTGTCTTAAAAAACTTTCCGCTTTGGTCAGTTTAAGCAATTTTCCGTTTAACAGGCCGATAAAAACATTGGAATTTGACCCCCCGAAAGGAGATACTTTCATGGCGGTCATGGATTCATCCAAAAGCGCGTTGGTCAAATTGTTTCGAGTAATGGTTAGCTCGTTTGTCTTTATGTTTCTAAACATTGCCAATCTGAACGTTGGAGGTGATCCGGATATGGTCGCATCCGAAAAAAACACATCATTCACTTCGTCTAAGGCCGCGGTGTTGATAAAACTGCCGTTATTTCCTTCATTTACAATAAAGTAAGAAGGAGAAGTGGGGGTGTCCGGCAGCGCAAAGAAAAAATGTGTGTTACCGGGGAAAGAGGCGATTCCGTAATCGTTGTCTTTGTCGAGTTGGGTATAAGCACCATCACCACCGAACAATTCGTCAAACGAGTTTGCTCCCGCGGCAGCGGCAAAAGCAAAAGGCGAGCCGTTGTCTTGGGTGCCGCCGCCAATATCTTCAACAGCTATATTTTGCCCAATCGTGCCGTAATAGTATTGTGTCACATTGTAGTCTTTGTTGCGGCTTGCGATGGCAGTCGTGGAGGAAGAGGCTGTAGAAAGGCTTGATGCAAAATACACACCACCGTCGTTGCCCATGATGGCTTGGTCGGCATTGGTAGGATGAAAAACAAACGCGTGCTGGTCAGCATGAACAAGCGGGACTGGGAGTACACCTAATGCCGGATTATTGGACCATTTGGATATTTGTTCCCAAGCAAAATTGTTGGTCGCGGGGTTGAATACCCCGCTAAACAAATCTATCCCGCCGACATACACTTTGTTTTGATCGGTTGGGTCAGCTTCGATGACCAAATCGTAAAAAGATTGCCCGCGTGTAAAATCATTCATGGGAATTCCTTCATCAGCATCATCGGGGAGCGTGGTGGCTTCCGTAAAAGTTGTGCCATCTTGCGAACTAAAAATATGCACGGGAATTACGCTGTTAGTTCCTTGCGTCAGCGCATAAATACGGTTGGCATCCGTGGCAGAAATTTCTATTTCTGTCCGATCGGAAGCAGGCAATTGGGTAACCTGCGTCCAAGTAGTCCCATCGGTAGAACTGTAAATTCGGCCACCGCCGGTGTTTGTCAAACCGGGTGTCCGGATGGTTCCCATCCAAAGTTTGTTGTCCGGGCCGATTTCAAAATCATTGGGGATAAAATAAAAATCAAAACCCGAAAATTGAAACTGCATATTCGCAGACTCGATGCGGTTCCAGTTGGCACCATCGTCGGCGCTTCTGTACAATCCGGCAGATTGCAACCCGAGGAAATTATTGGGATTGCCGGCATCGGCAATTTTGCTGGCACCAAAAATATGTGCTCCGACACCGATGAAAACTTCTGTGTTGCCGGCATTGTTCCAAGCGATGATGTCGTTGATAAAAAATATTCCGGAGAGCAATTCCGATCCTCCTGTTAAATTTGTTCCACCCACTCCTGTGGTTGCAGTGGCTAAGTTGATATTCAATTTTACCCACGAATTACCGCCATTGGTTGATTTGTAAACACCGTTGCCCACAGCAGCCCCGAAGGTATATTGTTCACCCGTTCCCAAATACATAATCAGGGGATTGTTGGGGTCAACAGTAAAAGAAGATACATTCAAATGGCCGGGCACGGAATTGACCAAAGTCCAAGAAGAATTGGCATTGGTGATATCTTGATTAACCCAAAGCCCGCCGCTCACACCTCCGGCAAATACGCGTTTGTGTGTGGCATCGTTCGGATCAAAAACCACCACCCTTGTCCGGCCACCGATGTTGTTTGGCCCTCGTTCAACCCACGGGTTGTCAACCGGACTGTCGCCGGGTGCTCTTTGTGTCCGCACGCCGGCTAGGCTGTTTTGGGCAGAATAAATTTCATCCTGCAATTGATTGATTTTATCAAGAGTCGGGTAGCCCAACGCCGGATTCATGGTCAGCTCCCACAATCTTTCGTAGTAGGGATTTGGCGGAAGACCTCTGCCTTTTCTGTCTGCCCGGGAGAGAGGAATACTGTTTCTGAAGGGGCTGTTTTTGAGAAACTCGGCGTGTTTGGCACGCAAGGCTTCAACTTCGGAAAGAGAACTCTTATGAGTAGGAATGTTTTTGAAGTAATTGACTGAGAAATAAAGCCCCAAGGCCAAAATTAAAGACACTAACGGGTAAGTTATTTTTTTATTCATAGTTAATTTTTTTAACAAAAATATTCAAATATTTTAATTTATCCATTTTTTAACAAAAATAGTTTATCGTTTGATAAATGAAATTCAAACAGGGTTTGCTTTTGAATAGATTGTGTTGTTTACTATTCAGCATGTTAGAATCAAATTAGGTTTAGAAAAGCCAATAAAAAATTATTGTTTTATCAAACTGATGGCTGCGCCTCCACCTTCGGCAAGATGTAATTCAATTTTTGAAGTGCTGTCAACCGTCAACGTTTCGATTTCAATAGACGTAGGGTTTTTATCCCAGTGTGCATCTTTACCGTCTTTGTAAATTGTGGCAGTATATTTTTTCCCTACCTCCAAGAAAGACAAACCGATTGTAAAAGTGCGGGTGTTTTCGTCTGTGATGCTACCCACAAACCAATTTCCCGTGCCACGTTCTTTTCGTGCAATGGTCACGTAGTCGCCTACTTCGCCGTTGAGCACTTTGGTTTGTTCCCAATCTACCCCAACATCTTTGATAAACTGAAAAGGTTTGGGATTGGCTTCATAGTGCTCTACCAAATCGGCCGCCATCTGCACCGGGCTGTAAATGACCACATACAAAGCCAATTGCTGGGCTAAAGTGGTGTTGACTTGATTGTCTTTTTTGTACTCGTTAAACTTGATGTTGAAAATCCCGGGGGTAAAATCAATCGGGCCGGCGAGCATGCGGGTAAAAGCGATGATGGGCAAATGTTCGGGCGGATTTCCGCCATCGGATGCCCAAGCATTAAATTCCTGGCCACGCAAACCTTCCCGCGCAATGGTGTTTGGAAAGGTTCTGCGCAAACCGGTCGCTTTGATGGGTTCGTGGGCGTTGACAGCGACTTGATATTGCGCCGCTTTGATGACGGTATTGTTGTATTGATTGACCATATACTGCCCGTGGTGATATTCACCTTTGGGCAGGATTTTCCCCACATAGCCTGTCTTGACCGCATGGATACCCAAACTCTTCATCAGCGCAAAAGCAGTATCTTGTTGTTTGGCATAGGTTTCGGTGGCGGCTGAGGTTTCGTGGTGCATGATCAATTCGACTCCTTTTTCCCGGCCATATCGGACAACTTCTTTTAAATCATAATCCGGATAAGGCGTGACAAAATCGAATACACCTTCGCGGTCTTCAAACCCAATCCAATGTTCCCAACCGGTGTTCCATCCTTCTACCAAGACTCCTTTGATGTTGTTTTTAGCTGAAAAATCGATGTATTTTTTGACGTTTTCGGTCGTTGCACCGTGTTTGCCACTGGGCTTCGCATCGGTGGTGAAGGAGGTCATGTCTTGTATGCCACTGTAATCCCAAGTGGATTTTCCCAAGTGCATTTCCCACCAAACACCGGTATATTTCATGGGTTTGAACCAAGAAACATCGCCTATTTTGTTAGGCTCGTTCAGGTTGACAATCAATCGGGATTCGATTAATCCTCCGGCATTTTCAGAAATCTGAATGGTTCGCCACGGGGTTTCGAAAGGCAACTTGCGTTCGACTTTATAATCTCGGTTTTCGGAGCCGACCAACACACTTTTCAGACTCAAGTTTGTTGTGTCAACTTTGAGTGTCATGTCTGCGTAATCGACCAAAGCTGCTTCGTGAAAACTCAGGTGGATGCCATCCTCACCAACCATAGTCACGGGCGTGTTGACTGCATTTTCGGGAATATAGGTCTGGGCTAAATCTTTGTGATGGGCATATTGCAGGGCATTGATTTTGGAAAGGCTTGTCGTTCGGTACAAATGCTCGTAAATATCCCAATCGCCCGGAATCCAAAATGTTTTGTAGTCCTTGGTCAAGTTAAATTGGGTGTTTTCTTCCGTTATCAAAGCCGTGTCGAAATTGGGTTGTTGCGGAAATTCGTAACGAAAACCGAGACCGTCATCGTAGATTCTGAACACGATGTTGAACTTTCTTTTTGGCGCAACGGTTTCTTGCAATTCGACACGCAATTCGTTGTAGTGATTGACCACGTTTAACTGTTCACCCCAAGGCATTTGCCAGGTTTCGTCAAATGAACTTGTGTCGGTTTTTACAATTCCCAGGTTTTTGTCGAATGATATGGCATTTTTAAAATCAAATCCAAAAAAAGAAGTGTCGATGATGGTTTTGTTTTTATAAAAAACCTGATAAAACGGTTTCCCTTCCTTATTTAACTGAATAGAAACTCTGACGGCTTGATTTGGAGAGGAAGTTTCGGCTTTTTTCAATTTTGGGTAAGAACACGAAAAAGCAAATGTTGCAGCAAAAATAAAGATAAATAAATTTTTCATGGCGCTTGTATTTATGAGCCAAAAAGGCGTTAAAATTTTTAAAGTATCACTACAAATTTACCAAAAATAAAAGCAGCTTTAACCCACTTCAATTTGTCCGTTGATTTTTTTTTGCAATAAAATGGCTTGGCTATCCGTCAGCATGGAGATATAACCGCAAACATCCAACAACCGATTGTAAAATGGCGAACCGGAGTATTGGCTTAATTTTTCAGGTAGATTTTTTAAGACAATCTTGTCATAATGATTTAGCTTATCTTCCATCTGATTGACGGTGGACTGCACAAACACCGCCAACAAATCATTGATGATTTTGAAACCACCCAATTCTTTTTCAAGCACCTCCCGGCTTTGGTATATTTTACGTATACTCAAACTGATAATGTCATTCATTTGCGCCTTAAAAATGGATTTATCTAAAAGCGATTGTTCAAAAGTGCCGTTGAGAATAGCCGCTTCATTTTCCATGAATATCCGAACAGCTTCTTGAATCAAAGTATTGATGGAAATGGCTCGCAGGTAGGCAACGCGTTCTTCCAAAAATTGTAAACCGGTGTACTTTTGGGTGTCTATTTGCCCGGCAACCAGTTTGACCAAATATTCGAGCGCGTATTCTTCGGGTATCCAACCGAGGTTGATGCCGTCTTCAAAATCAATCAGGGTGTAACAAATGTCATCAGCAGCTTCCACCAGATAGGCCAAGGGATGCCTTGCAAATGAGTTGGGGTTTCTCTGGTTTTCACCCAATCCGAGTTCGGAAGCCAACTCCTCAAAAAAATCTTTTTCTGTTTGAAAAACGCCAAATTTTTTGTCTGCAACGTGCGAGGTGGGTTTTATGGGTAGCGAAGTTTTGGGATATTTGATAAAAGCGCCGAGTGTCGCGTAAGACAGCCGAAGCCCGCCTTTTTCTTGGCCGTGGCGCGACAGAATACGAAGCCCGTTGGCGTTTCCTTCAAAGTGGGTAAGGTCGTGCCATTGCGCTTCGGTGAGTTGGTTTTTAAGAACTTGGCCTGGTCCGTTGCTGAAAAAATGACCGATGGCTTTTTCTCCCGAATGGCCAAATGGAGGATTGCCAATGTCATGAGCCAATGCGGCGGAGGCAGTAATGCTCCCGAAATCATTGGGTTGATACCCGAGTACTTCTTTTAAGTAAGGGTGTTTTACCAATATTTTTTTGCCGGCGATTCTTCCCAGTGAGCGAGCCACTACCGATACTTCGAGACTGTGTGTGAGCCGGGTGTGGACAAAATCGGTTTTTGACAACGGGATGACTTGCGTTTTGTCTTGCAACAGCCTGAAAGGTGAAGAAAACACAATCCTGTCATAGTCAACATCAAAGCCCAAGCGGGTGTCGTCTTGCTCTGTGCGGAGGCGTTTGTGCTTATCGCCGAAACGTTTTAAAGAAAGTAATTGATCCCATTTCATGTTTTGACGGTTGATTCATATAAAAGTAGTGACAAAAATAAGTTTTTAAATGCTTAAAAGCATACCGAAAATACGCTTAACACAGATAACATTAAACTAACATTTTATTGAAGGAGGTTTAATGTATGGTTAACTCAGACTTTACGGTGGTGTATTTCCTTTGCCTCAAATAAAAATGAAACAAAATCATCTGATGAAAAATATTATACTAAGCATTTTTCTTTCTATTGCAGCATTCGGATTTGCTCAGCAAGCCACCATCAAAGGCGCAGTCAATGACAAAGACGCAGACAACCAATCCTTACCTTTTGCAAACGTACAAATAAAAGGAACTAATATTGGGACTACCACAGATTTGGATGGTTTGTTCTCCTTATCGGTTGCGCCTGGAACCTACACCATAGTTTTCAGTTTTATCGGTTACGAAACCATCGAAATTCCCAATTTAAAAGTTAATGCAGGTGAAACCATCACGGTCAATCAGTCACTCGGAGCCGGATCGGTGGTGCTCGAAGCCGTTGAAGTAAAAGCGACCATCACCCGCGAGTCGGAATCGGCCATCCTTACCGAACAAAAAACAGCCACCATCATGCAAACCAAAATCGGCTCGCAAGAGTTGACCCGCAAAGGGGTGGGCGATGTAGCATCGGGTTTGACCAAGGCAACAGGCATCGCACGCGAGAGTGGAAAGTTTTACATCCGCGGTTTGGCCGACAGGTATAACAACGCTTATTTGAATGGCTTGCCTCTTCCATCGATTGACCCAAAGTTAAAATTAATCAACCTTGAAATATTTTCGACCAATGTTGTTGAAAATTTAGGTATCTATAAAACCTATACTCCGCAATTATACGGGGATTTTGCAGGTGCAAGTATCGACATCGACACCAAAGACAACCCCGGAAACGGATACTTGGAAATTGAAATTGGATCTAGTGTCAATACCAACGCGCACTTCAACGACTTTTTTTTGCTCAACGGTAGCAAGTACGATTACTTTGGAATAGAAGATGGTTCGCGAAGACCACCCTCTCTTTTAAAGGCTTTCCGAGCCGCAGGGCTTATTTACGACAGCCGGCGCGCACCGATTTATCAGTTTGATACTTCTTTCAATCCGTCGGAGAGGTTCGGCGATCCGAACACAAACGTTTCGGTTAATGCGGGGAAAAGATTCAAAACCGGCGATGAATCTCGTTTGGATGTGATTGTGAATGGTTCGTTTTCTCAAAATCAAAAAGCTTCTTTAGACGGGCTTGATGTGGCACTAAACGCTCAAGGCGAAGTACTCCAGTCTTCATTTTTCGGAAATGATTTTAAAAAATATGAATTTTCAACCAATGCAACTTTGTTGGGAAGTTTAGTTTTCAGGTCGGATTTGAACAACAAATTTAGCTACACCTCTTTACTAATAAACGACACCAGCGATGAACTTCGGGAAATCAGCGGGATTTCTGGTGAAAATGCCGATAACATTTTGAAAGTAAGAAGAGGAACCTTTAAGCAAAATACCCTTCAGACGCATCAATTGTCAGGCCAACACCTATTTGATAATCGAAAATTTGTTTTTGATTGGGGCGGGTCTTACAGCCGATCGACCGGTAATGTGCCCGAGAGAAGACAGTTGTTTTTTACAGAATTGTCCGATGGCAGGACTGTTTTCGGTAAATCGGGTGCTAACAACAACTCAGACAACCATCGCTTTTATCAAAATCTTGATGAAAATGATTACAGTGCAAAATTTTCATTGGATGTGAATCTAGGAAAAGACGCGGATGGGAATTTCAAACACAAATTTACTTTGGGTATGAATGTCCGGGACAAATCGAGAGATTTCCGTGCGCAGCAAATCAATATTTTCTTTGATGCGCTTCAAAATGAAAATGTTAACTTCAATAATCCTGATGCATTGTTGTCCCAAGAAAATTTTGAAAGAGAAGTCTTTCACGTCGAGGAATTCATCCGCCCGCAAAATTCATATAAATCCGATTTGAGAAACTTTGCCTCGTTTGCCAATTTTGAATTCAAGTTTTCAGACAGGCTTATCGTCAATGCCGGGCTTCGAGTCGAAGATTTTAGACAGCGCGTGTTTTTTGCTCCGGAAGGCTTGATAGATGTGATTGAAAAGGAAAGTATTGATGAAGATTTCTTTCTTCCGAGTTTGAGTGTAAAATATGCCTTGAACGAAAAATCTAACCTTCGTTTAGCTGCCAGCAAGACTGTAACATTGCCATTGTTTACTGAATTAGCTCCGTTTTTGGATGAAGACATCAACGAATCTACCTTGGGGAATGTGTTGCTCGAACAATCGGACAATTACAACGTCGATTTGAAATGGGAATATTTTCCGGATAGAAATGAAATTATTTCAGCAACCGCTTTTTTCAAATATTTGGATTCCCCCATCGAAAAGGTAAGGGTGGCATCGGTCAACAACAACGTCTCTTTTGTCAATGCTAACGAGGCTTTGGTTGCCGGAATCGAATTGGAATACCGGCAAAAATTAGGCAAACTATTTGGAAGTGGCGAATACAGTGCGCTCAATGATTTCTACTTGGGAGCCAACGCGACCGGAATGTTTACCGAAGTCCGATTGAACCCTGCTGTAACCATCGGCAACGGGTCGAGCATCGCACCAACCAATACCACGCGCAGAATGCAAGGTGCATCACCTTTCCTGATCAATGCAGACATCAATTACGGAAAAACATTCGGCAAACATGATTTAAGCACCACCTTGGATGTCAACTATTTTGACGATCGCATCTACGCGGCAGGTGGAAACGAGGTAGACGACGTGTATGAAAAAGGATTCGCGACGCTCAATTTCACTCTAGTGGACAAAATCGGCGAGCATTTTGAATTCAAGTTTACCGGAAGAAACCTTTTAGATCCTAGCATCGAACGATACCAAGACCAACGCAGTTTAGGAAGAGAGATAACCGTCAGCAAGTTTAATCTCGGAGCAGACTTTGGATTGGGAGTTACCTATAAATTTTAAATCATAAACATCAATTATTTAAATCAAAACTAGAATGAAAACAATTAAACTTTTTTTCGGATTGATATTGGCCTCAACGGTTCTTTTTCAATCATGTACACAAACGGATGAATCCATTGACAGCATCGTCATTGAAGGAGACACCATCAACAATGACAATGGTGGTGGCGACACGCCTCCACCTGCAACCAACGACGTGGTTATCTTGCAAGGAAGCATCACTGCCAACACTACGCTCGAGTCTTCCAAGACCTACGAATTGAAGGGTGGCGTAACCGTTGAAAGCGGTGCAACGCTCACCATACAAGCCGGTACAAAAATTATAGCCGGTAACGAAAACGGCGTGTTTGCTTTTCTTTTGATTGCTCAAGGCGCAAAAATCCAAGCCATCGGAACTGCTTCACAACCCATCGTATTTACCTCTAAAAATGCCACACCCAATGCAGGTGACTGGGGTGGATTGTTGCTTGCAGGAAAAGCTCCGATTAACCGTGGTTTGACAGCTACTTCAGAAGTTGCGAACGCTACGTATGGTGGAACCGATCCATTGGATAACTCAGGTACATTGAGCTATGTCCGTTTGGAATTTACCGGAGGTAAAATCAACGCGGACTCTGAGTTCAACGGTTTATCTCTTTATGGTGTAGGCAGTGCAACGACCATCGATCACATACAGGTTTTCCAAGGAAATGACGATGGGTTCGAGTTCTTCGGAGGAACAGTAAACACTAAATACTTGGTATCTGTTGGTGCCAAAGATGACCTTTTCGATTGGACTGACGGATGGATAGGCAAAAACCAATTTTGGGTAGGCCTTCAAACGTCTATCGAAGGAGATAGGGGTATTGAAGCAGACAATTTGAGTTCAAACCGTTTGGCAACACCTATTTCAAATCCGATTATAGCCAATATAACTTTGGTTGGTGCAGAAGATGGTGACGGCGGCAACCAAGCAATGAAGTTACGTGAAGGTACGCAAGTTAAAATATTCAATGCCATAGCAAAAGGATTCGCCAAAAGAGGAGTTCAAGTAGAACATGACGAAACCATCACCCAATTGAATGATGGAAAACTCACGGTCGAATGGTCTATTATCGACAACGTGAACCCTTTTGTATATACCGGTACAGCAGCAACCGCAACCGTTGACTTTTTAGACCCTTCATTTAACAACTCTACAGGTCCTGTTACACTTACACAGTCTGTTTTTGGAACTGTCCCAACGACATTTAACCCCTCTACGCTCGATCCTTTCTTCTCAAACGCTCCATTTATAGGGGCTGTTTCCGCGGATGACAACTGGATGGCGGGCTGGGTACGTTTTTAATATTCATTTGATTTGTTGCTAAAGTCCCGAAATTCAATTTTGGGACTTTTTAATTTGTAGATTTTAAGGATTAAAAAAGCATCTGGTTAATATTAAAGTAACGTTTTCTTAACATTATATTGGCAAAGTTCGCTGACCTTTGAAAAGAGTGTAGCGTGTAAAATTTTATTCTTCATGGTGAAACCTAAAAAAAAACAACCTAGCAAGTTCTACCTTAACTTGCTTGAGGTTTTTGCAAAAGAAAAACTATTTCTTTTAATTATTTTAATAGGGATTTTGCTTGCCGAAATACTGACCGGCTATGGTCAGGCAGCCATGTGGCTGGGGTTTGCTTTTGCGGCTTATGCAGCCGTCTCAAACGATAGTATTCAGTCTTTGGGAACATTTATTGAGAGTAACGGTGATAAGAAATGGTGGGTCTTATGGCTCTATGTGGGTGCGATATTTTTGGCTACCGTAACCTTTAGTTGGATTTACTTTGATGGGGATGTTACCTATCATCGGTTGGTTAATTCTGCAGGAGAGACCGATTTTCCACATCCTGATAATTTCAGCATTTTTCAGATAATTGCGCCACTTGTTTTATTGATTATCACCCGTTTGCGGATGCCAGTTTCTACTACATTCTTGCTTTTGAGTGTTTTTAGTGCCGATTCGTCCGGGATTATTTCGATGGTAGGGAAGAGCGTTTCAGGCTATGTGTTGGCCTTTATTTTGTCGTTTGTGGTTTGGTATTTTAGCTATCGGTTGATAAAAAAATTCTTTAAAAAACGAAAATCACATCCGGCATGGATGCCAATTCAGTGGATTGTCAGTGGCGCACTTTGGTCGGTTTGGATTATGCAAGACGGTGCGAACATAGCCGTTTTTCTTCCCAGACAACAAACAATCGTTCACTTTGCCATATTTGCAACGACCATCTTTTTGGGATTGGGCATCTTGTTCTACTTGCGGGGAGATAAGATTCAACAAGTAGTGAGCGAAAAAATCAGGATTTCTGACATCAGAGCCGCAACACTTATTGACTTCACTTATGTACTGTTGCTGATCTACAAACTATTTATCAGCCCAATTCCGATGAGTACTACTTGGGTGTTTTTAGGTGTGATAGGCGGCAGGGAAATAGCCATCAGCCTCTCTCGGACAAAAGAGGGAAATAGGCACAAGGAAAGGGCTTGGAAATTGATTGTAAAAGATTTTACTTATGCCATGATAGGCTTGGTAATATCCGTTATTTTGGCATCTGGAGCCAATAAAGCTATCCGCGATGAAGTGTTTAGCTATTTCGTTAATTTATTTTAATTTTTTTTCAGCAGAAAGGTGGGCGTGTATTGGATTCTTTTTTTTGTTATTCTTTTTTTTGCCGTAGCAGATTTAATTGTTGGAGTAAGTAATGATGCCATCAACTTTTTGAATTCAGCTATCGGATCGAAAGTTGCTTCTCTCAAGTCGATAATCATCGTAGTGGCCATCGGGATTTGTATAGGAGTAGTTTTTTCGAACGACATGATGGAAGTAGCACGCAGGGGGATTTTTAACCCGCAAGCCTTTTACTTCAATGAAATATTGGTCATCTTTTTTTCGGTTATGGTGGTTGACATTTTGTTGCTCAACTATTTTAACTCCATAGGGATACCTACTTCCACCACGGTTTCCATCGTTTTTGAACTCTTGGGTGCGGCTGTGGCCATGGCAATCATCAAAAATATCGAAACAGCCTCGTTTACCGGTCTTTCAACCTACATCAACACCGAGAAAGCTGTCAACATCGTGATTGGTATTTTCTTATCAATTGTCATTGCATTTGTGATAGGCGCGTTAGTGCAGTTTGCCGCCCGGGTCATCATGACCTTCAATTACCAAAAGAAACCGGCTTATGTGGCTGGAATTTTCGCGGGTCTCGCCTTCACCTCCATTACCTATTTTATACTTTTCAAAGGATTAATCAGCCTTTCAGTTTTTACAATAAATAATTCATTCATCAAGCAAAATATCAGCCTGCTCATTTTTAGCACCTTCGTGTTTTGGGCTGGATTTTCAATTTCTTTGATACATTATCTTAAAGTAAATGTTTTTAAATTGGTTGTGCTCACCGGTACTTTTGCTTTGGCATTGGCATTTGCCGGAAACGATTTGGTCAATTTTATCGGAGTCCCTTTGGCTGCTTTTCAAGCACTTCAATTATGGAATACTTCGGTAGTAGATGCTAACTCACTTTCTATGCATGCCTTTTCACAAGAAATCCACACGCCTATTTGGATTCTTTTGGGCTCAGGTTTAATTATGATTACTACCTTATGGTTTTCAAAAAAGGCCAAATACGTTATCAAGACCTCTGTTGATTTGTCCCGCCAAGAGCCAGGGGAAGAGCGTTTTGCTTCGACTGCTGTTTCCAGAAACATCGTTCAATACGGCAGATTTCTAAATCGTCAGGTAAAGCAAGTTGTGCCCGATCGGGTTTTAGATAAAATCAACATTAGTTTTGAAAAACCATCGGTTAATCCTATCAAAGAAAAGGCAGACGAATTACCCGCCTTCGATTTGGTCCGCGCTTCTGTAAACCTGATGGTCGCGAGTGTACTCATTTCGATGGCGACCGACCGTCAGTTGCCACTGTCAACCACCTACATTACTTTTATGGTTGCCATGGGGACTTCGATGGCAGACAGGGCGTGGGGAAACGACATCGCTGTTTACCGGATATCCGGTGTGTTGAAGGTTTTAGGCGGTTTTCTTTTTACGGCTTTGATTGCTTTTCTATTGTCCGGTGTTTTGGCGGTTATTATATATTATGCAGGTATTCCGGCAGCTGTAGCCTGCGTGTTGCTGACTTTCTTCGTGTTGTTGCTCAGTTATATCAACCACCGAAAATCGTCAAAGGAACTTGCCAAAGAACAAAAACTCAAAATTTCGGAAAGCAAAACCATCAAAGGCATCATTGACGAAAATGCCGAAAACGTGTCTAAAGTACTTTCGCGTAGCAGTGAAATATTTACGTTGGCTGTTTCGGGACTCGCCTTGGGAGAAATCAAAGAACTGAAAACCGGCAGGCAAAAAGCGCTTGGTTTGGTTCAGGAAATAGATATGTTAAGAGACAATATCTTTTTTTCAATAAAAAACATAGAAGACGCTTCGGTAGGTGCAAGCAGGGTTTATATCTTGATTTTGGATGATTTGCAGCAAATGGTAAGATCAATTAATCGAATTTCTGAAAAAGCGTTCGCACATGTCAACGATCATCACAAAAGCCTTCGGTTCAACCAAATAAAGGAACTTCGGGAACTTGATGTACAAATTCAATCACTTTTCGCGGTTATAAAAGCAACGTTTGATAAGAAATATTTTGAAAACATCAGTGCCATCTACGAAGAAAAGAAAGACCTGATTGCTTCTTTTTCCATCAAGATAGATCGACAAGTGGCACGCACCCGGACAGACGAATCAAGCCCTAAAAACACGGCACTCTATTTCAGCCTCTTGCTCGAAACCAAAGAGCTCATAGACTCGGTACTCCATTTAATTACACTCTATTACAAGGAAAACCACATTGCAAAAGAAGTGGAAAACAAATGAAACTGTTGACTCACAACCCTATATGGATTCAATTCTTTTCAAGTTGGGCAAAAAATAACAGATAATCCCGATAAAAGGCAAAAAAGAACATAGCTGATAAACCAATTGAATAGATGTGTAATCGGCTAGCACCCCCAACAGGGCAGAGCCTAAAGCAGCCATTCCGAAGGCAAATCCATAAAACAAACCCGAAACCATTCCGAGTTTTCTGGGAATTAATTCTTGTGCATACACTATGATAGCCGGAAAAGCTGATGAGATAATAATCCCGATAACAACCATCAACACATCCGTATAAAAAAGATTGGCATAGGGCAGCAACAGGGCGAAAGGCGTAGCCCCAAAAACAGAAAACCAAATCACGTATTTCCTCCCGAATTTATCCCCCAATGGCCCTCCCATTACAGTTCCGACAGCATAGGCAATCAAATAAATAAACATGTGATATTGTGCCTGCTGTACAGACAGATGAAATTTATCCATCACATAAAATGCATAATAAGTTGATAAACTTGCCGTGTAGAAAAACTTGGAAAAAATAACAACCAATAAAATTGTGATGGCAATTTGAACGGTTTTCTTTGATAAAGTATGGTTATCAATAAAAGCATTCTTTTTGTTGATTCTAAAAAAAAGATGCGCTTTATACCAAGTGGCTATTTTACCGATTATTACCAACCCCAACATAGCTACAATCACAAACCAAAGGATGTATCTCTGTGAGTTTGGCACAACGATTAAAGCAACCAACAACGGGCCGAGAGCAGTGCCGAAGTTGCCACCAACCTGAAAAATGGATTGAGCCAAGCCACGCCTGCCACCTGATGCCAAGTTAGAAATTCGCGCCGATTCGGGGTGAAAAATAGATGACCCGGTCCCAATCAGGCAGACAGAAATCAAAATCAAATAAAAATTGTCAGCAAAAGAAAGCGAAATGATGCCGGCCAACGAAAATAACATCCCGTAAATTTGAGAAAAAGGCCTCGGAAACTTGTCTGTATAATATCCCACAAAAGGTTGAAAAACCGAAGAAGTGAGTTGAAATGAGAAAGTGATAAATCCAATTTGAGAAAAAGACAAGTTGAAGTTTTCTTTCAGGATTGGATAAACAGCCGGGATGACTGCTTGCAGGAGATCGTTTAATAAATGTGCGAAACTGACGGAAAAAAGTATCGAATAAAGAATTTTTTGGGATAAATCAACGCCTGATAAGTCTGTCTTGGCATCAATGGCTTGGGCACCTTGCATAGTGGGTTAAATCAGTTGCAAATTTATAAAAGACTTTGCTCAATCTTGTTCAATTTTCCCTGCCAAAGTTGAAATATTTTTACTCTAAACTATAATTCACAAAAAAAGACCGCCTTAGGGGCAGTCTTAAATCTTAATAAAGTCTTGGTGAATAATTATATTATTCGATTACTTGCACTTTGGCAGCAACCAATCCTTTTCTTCCGTCTTCTTCCACGTACTGAACACGGTCTCCTTCAGAGAGCGTTTGGCCGTTAAGCCCTGTAGCGTGAACAAAAATGTCTTTTCCGGTTTCGTCGTTGGTTATGAATCCAAAACCTTTTGACTCATTAAAAAATTTTACAGTACCAGTCATTGTAATTGTATTAAATATATTATAATAATTGGCAAATGTATGCTTTAAATTTAGACAAATCAAACTTGCACAAGTGATTTTTTAAAATAATTATTGATTATCAGTACTTTTTGAATTCCCTTCGTGATTTTTGAACTGATACCTACTCAAATCTTTTCCCTTGTATCGATGATAAATAAACAGCGGCATCAACACAAAACAAAGCATCAAAACTGAAACACCAACTATTTTATCGCCCTTGGCATCTTCATTTTGAATTAAATATAATCCATAAGTAATCCCAATCAGCACAACAAAAAACAAAATTTTCAAGAAATTTTTCATATCTATTTTTTTGAAATTAACTCGTGACTTCTATCAATTTTCTTCTATATGCACTCAGCAATTTGGATTTAGAAATAAAACCAATGTATTTCCCATTCTCTAAAACAGGAAGATTCCAAGCTCCACTTTCTTGAAATTTCCGCATGATTATTTTGATGTTGTCATTTTCCTTTTCTATGATAGCCGGAGCGTTGTGCATTAATTCGCTCACTAAGGTACTGTCATAAATATTTTGGTCAAACATAATCGGGCGGATGTCATCTAAAAGTAAAACTCCCTCAAGATTCCCTTCCGAGTCAGTCACCGGAAAAATGTTTCTGTTTGATATTTTCACCGCATTCTCAATGACTTCCCTCAAGGTCATATCCGGATTCAAGACGATTAGATTGTTCTCAATCACCGAATCTATTTCCATCAGATGCAAAACCTTGTTGTCTTTGTCATGGGTAAGCAAATCGCCGCTTTTTGCCAATTGCATGGCGTAGATAGAATGGGGCACAAAGTAGCGAGTCACCAAAAACGAAATAGCTGCCGTGATCATCAGCGGAACAAACAATTCGTATCCGCCGGTGAGTTCGGCAATTAAGAATATAGCAGTAAGCGGGGCGTGGAGATTTCCCGCCATCACCCCGGCCATCCCCACCAAAGCAAAATTACTTTCGGAAATTCTATAATCGGTAAAATTAAGTTCATTGACTATTTTTGCAAAGCAAATCCCCATCGCGCTTCCTACAAACAGTGTGGGCGCAAAAATACCTCCCACCCCTCCTGCGCCGAAAGTTAGCGAAGTGGCAATTACCTTAAACAAAACCATGCCGGCCAACATGGCGATGACGATCCAAACATTGTCTAAATAATTTTCAAACAGGTTTGCCCCCAACGCATCGCGGTAATTTTCTTGTAGCAGGTTGTTGATGCTGCTAAACCCTTCCCCATACAGTGGCGGAATCATGTAAATCAAAATACCCAAGCCCAATCCACCTAAAACCAGTCTTTTTGTTTTACTTTTCATACTTTCAAACCGGCCTTCTATCGCGAAAAACATCTTTGAAAAATAAACCGAGGTTAGCGCAGAAACCAAGCCCAATAGAATAAAAAACGGGACTTCCCGGATTTGAAAGGCATCTTTCAAATTGAAGTGCAACAAAATTTCGGAGCCTAAAAACAAATAGGAAGTCAATACGGCAGATGCCGAGGCAAGTAACAATGGCACCAATGAAATCAAAGTCAAATCGAGGCTGAATACTTCAATGGCAAAAACTATGGCTGCCACCGGTGCCTTAAATATTGCAGACATGGCTCCGGCCGCGGCACAGCCCAAAAGCAACGTACGCGTAGTCTGATTCACATGAAACAAACGTGCAATATTGGCACCTATAGAGCTACCTGTAGCAACCGTTGGCCCTTCCAATCCGACCGATCCGCCAAAACCAACCGTGATGGGTGCGGTCAGTATGGAAGAATACATTTGATAGCGTTCCATGAATGATTTTTTCTTCGAAATAGAAAACAATACCGAGGGAATCCCATGCCCGACTTTATGGCGAATGATGTGTTTGATAATCAATTGCACAATGACAATCCCGATAATCGGAAAGATAAAATAGAACGCCTGATGGTAGTACTCGATGAGTTTTCCGGTGAGTAAATATTGCATAAAGTGCGTCATGTTTTTTAGCACAACAGCACCCAATCCGGAAAAGAAACCGATTAAAATGGAAAGCAAATAAATAAAATTCTGATTGGAAACGTGTTTCACTCTCCAAATCAAAAATTTTCTAATGCTGGCTAAAATTTTTTCCTTCATGCGAGTTGATTCCTATCTATTTGAAGTGTCAAAAACCCCTTGTTTACTTTTTCACTTTTAAGGTCAGCGCAATGTTCAATTCATCCAATTGTTCTTCCGAAATCGTTGCCGGCGCATCAATCATGATGTCTCTTCCGGAATTGTTTTTTGGGAATGCGATAAAATCCCTTATCGTTTCTTGTCCGCCGAGTATAGAAACCAATCGGTCAAACCCGAAAGCGATACCGCCATGCGGAGGTGCGCCATATTCAAACGCATCCATCAAAAATCCGAATTGCGCCTTGGCTTGTTCGTCCGAAAAACCGAGCAACTTAAACATTCTTTGTTGGGTACTTTTATCGTGAATCCGAATGGATCCACCGCCAATTTCGTTGCCGTTCAACACCAAGTCGTAGGCATTGGCTCTGACTTTACCCGGGTTGGTTTCCAGCATCGGAATGTCTTCGGGTTTCGGCGAAGTAAACGGGTGGTGCATGGCGTGGTAGCGGCCGGACTCTTCATCCCACTCCAACAAAGGGAAGTCAACCACCCAAAGCGGCGCGAATATTTCCGGATTGCGCAAACCCAAACGCTTAGCCAATTCCATGCGCAAATCACTCAGTTGAGAGCGGGTTTTATCGGCATTTCCGGCCATGATTAAAATCATATCACCGGTTTTTGCAGCTGTTTTTTCCGCCCATTTTTGGAGTGTTTCTGTATTGTAAAATTTATCGACGGAAGATTTCAACGTTCCGTCAGCTTGATATCTTACCCAAACCAAACCTTTCGCGCCCACTTGCGAGCGTTTCACCCACTCGGTTAATTCATCAATTTCTTTTCGGGTCATTTCTGCACCGTTTGGCACGGCAATTCCCACCACCAATTCCTGGCCGTCAAAAACCGGAAAGCCAAAACCTTGCGCCACCTCGGTCAATTCGCCAAAAGCCATCCCAAAACGGATGTCCGGCTTGTCGTTTCCATATTTTCGCATGGCTTGGTCATAGGTCATGCGCGGGAATTTTTCTAGTTCTACACCTTTGGTGTGTTCGAGGATATGGCGTGTCAGGCCTTCAAAAGCGTTCAAGATGTCTTCCTGTTCCACGAAAGCCATTTCACAGTCTATTTGTGTGAATTCGGGTTGGCGGTCGGCACGCAAATCTTCATCGCGGAAACAACGTACGATTTGAAAATATTTGTCCATACCGCCTACCATCAACAGTTGCTTGAAAGTCTGAGGCGATTGTGGCAAGGCGTAAAATTGCCCTTCATTCATGCGAGAAGGAACCACAAAATCGCGTGCGCCTTCGGGCGTGGATTTAATTAAATAAGGTGTTTCGATTTCGATAAATCCTTCCCCACTCAAATAGTTTCGTACAGCCATCGCCACTTGGCTCCTGAAAATCAGGTTTTGCTTGACCGGGTTGCGGCGAATGTCGAGATAGCGGTATTTCATCCGCAAATCTTCCCCACCGTCGGTTTTGTCTTCTATTGTAAAAGGAGGCGTTTTGGATGCATTGAGCAAAGTCAATTCGCTGACAAGCAACTCGATTTCTCCAGTTGGCATTAGCAAATTTTTGGATTCCCGCTCAATGACTGTTCCTTTGATTTGCACAACAAATTCCCTGCCCAAGCTTTTGGCATTTTCCAAAACGGATGCATCCGTTCGTTCGGTGTCGAAAACCAACTGCGTGATGCCGTAGCGATCGCGCAAATCAACCCAAATTACAAATCCTTTGTTCCTGATTTTTTGTACCCAACCCGCAAGGGTGACAGTTTCGCCGATGTTTTTGGCAGTCAACGAACCGCACGTGTGTGTTCTAAACATGTGTTTGATAAATAATTTGCAAATTTATGAAACTATCTTTCACAAACCGGGCTTTATTTGGTTTCATTCTATTAATCTCAATTCAATTTTTTGGCAAATTCTTTTCTTCCATTTTAAGGAAGAAAAGAACCGGGCTTTCCGCTACAATCTTTTTTTGCCCAATAGCAAAAAAAGGATTTCCGCTGCAATCCCTTTTGCGTGCCCCCGGATACATATTGTGACCGGTTTGGCCTGAAGATTACGATATCCGTGGAAAGTAAACCCATTCGGGTTTTAGGAAACGAGAAGAAAACCACACTAATCATCAAACGGTAAGCACGCTATTCAACTTTTCCTATTGAATTATTCCGTTTTGGAAGCGTTTTACAGTAAATTTTATCAAAATATGGACATATTTAAAAACTATATATCATTGTTTATAAACCGATTACATTTTTTATGTAAATTAATTGTTATTTTTATGTATCTAATATGTAAATTTTTATATATCTTTGTAAAGTAATTGTAAACTAAACCGTTCATTTAAAAATATTAGCCATGAAAAAAATATTGTTTTTAGCGTTGTTGTTTTGCTTCGCAGGACTTAACGCGCAACAACCCGGATTAAAATTGGAAAAAGAAGGAGATTTGGTAAAAGCCACTTACTTTTATGAAAACGGGCAAGTTCGTCAACAGGGGTATTTCAAAGACAACAAATTAGACGGGCAGTGGATTTCTTACCGGGAAGACGGAACCAAATCGGCTTTGGCTAATTATGCAAACGGCAAAAAAACCGGCAAATGGTTGTTTTGGTCTGAAGACGGCAAAATAACAGAGGTAGATTATTCACAAAACACCATTCTAAACGTCATAGAGGTACAGAGTGCCAAAGCTGTAGTGGAAAATTAGTCACAAAAAAGGACTAAACACAAAGGGCTTGGTAAAACTTTTTGTTAAATAAGTTTTTAGTTTTTTTTGGCAACAATAAAAACCCGGGAAATTACGGTATGTAAGTTTCCCGGTCGAAAACCTTCGGTGCTATTCCCGTCTAAAAGTATGGAAGTAAACCATGAAATTTAAATGGCAAAAGTGCCATACACGCAAGTGAAACCTTCAAATTCGGCTCCTTCCAGTACATAGTCCGTAACTTCGTTTTTAAAATTTACTTTTCCGTTGAGTTTGTGAATGTTCGCTTCTTCAAAATGAATGCGAATGTGGTTTTTGAAACTCAGGCCCACAGGCGGAGCTATTTTATAGATGGCTTCTTTAGCTCCCCAAATCAGGGTGAGTCTATGTACATCGTCTTTGTTTTCTTCAAATTCTTTCCCTTCCCCCAAAAATTTATTGGCTATTTTTTTGATTTTCTCACGCTGCATTTCGATGTCTATGCCGAAAGCCCGGTCGCTTACCACAATACCTGCAAATTGAAACGAATGGGTAATAGAAATATGCATACCGTCGCGTAAATAAGGTTTTCCGTTCGAGTCATAAGATAAGTCCTCGTCTGCATAACCCAATTCTTTGAGCAAATAGCGTATGCTCAAAAATCCGCGTTGGTGAATTTCGGATTGCATGCCCAACATTCTTTCCCGGCTTTTCTCTTTGAGCAAAATACCCTGATTCAACTCTTGAAAAGATTCGGTAATATGCCAAATTAAGATGCGGGTTGTCGGGTTGGGCTCTATGGTTTTATGAAGAGGCATTTAAGGTGAATTATTAAAATGAAAACCATGTAAATTTAAACTTTATTTCAGTGTTTATCTAACACTTGGATTTTAAATTCTGGCATTTTCTAACCCCGACAGGGTTCTAAACCCTGTCGGGGTTGACCGCTACAACACGTTCGACCGAATCTTTTTCCATACTTTCAACAAAGCGAAGCCAGCCGCCAAAGCTACCAAAGTTGTGGGCAATGCGATATTAATTTGACCATAAATCCAATAGCCGGTAGCAAACAAGGTAGAATAGATAAAGGCGCAACCTATCAATATTGCCAAAATTCCCGAAGGAACATTCCATGCTTCGTTGCGGGTGACTAAATTTCTGTTTTCAGTAGCGGCTTCATACACTATTTTTTTCCAGCCCGGCCCACCGGGTTGAATTTTTTTATAGAAATCCTCCAGCACCTCTTTACTTTCGGGTTGGGTCAGAAAAGTGGTCGCCAACCAAATAATGGTAGTAATCAGAACAACCATTGGAAATTTAGCCCAAGACGGCATCCACCCGTCCTCTAAGTCTCCGGTAAGGATATTTTTGTGGTCAAACAAAATGAATCCGAGCGAGGTGAAATTAAACAAGATTGAAATAATACCCGATGAAAACATGGCTGAGATTTCGCTCCAAGCGTTGATTCGCCACCAAAACCAACGGAGGATAAAAATCAAACCGGTGCCGGCGCCAAACATCAAAATGATGTCGAAGAGTTGTACCGCATTTTGCAAAGCCAAAGCAAAAAAGGCACTGGCAATCATCAGGACAACGGTAGAGATTCGCCCTACGGCAACCAATTTTTTCTCAGAGGCGTTTTTGTCGATTTGTTGTTTGTAAAAATCATTCACGATGTAAGATGATCCCCAATTGAGGTGGGTCGAAATGGTGGACATATAAGCTGCAACCAACGAAGCCAACACCAATCCGATGAGGCCTGCCGGAAGCCGGGTGAGCATGGCACTGTATGCTAAATCTTGCCCCAATTTGTCTTCCGTAATATTCGGAAAAGCAGCGTGTATGCTGGCAATATCCGGATACACTATCAAAGAAGCCAGCGCAACCAAAATCCATGGCCAAGGGCGAATTGCATAATGCATGATGTTGAAAAAGAAAGTGGCTCCGATGGCGTGGTTTTCATCTTTGGCGGCCAGCATCCTTTGGGCAATATACCCGCCGCCACCCGGCTCGGCACCCGGATACCACGAACTCCACCATTGGACTGCCAACGGGATTACCAACAATAAAATAACGGCTTCTGTATTGTCAAAATCGGGTATTAACGACATTTTATCGATGACGTTTGCGTGCGAAAAAAGATTTTGCAAACCACCTACTTCCGGCAGGTTGATGCTATACCAAGCTGCCCCAAATGATCCGGCCATGGCGACAAAAAACAACAAGAAATCAGTATAGACTACGCCTTTGAATCCGCCGACAGCACTAAATATTACAGTCACCAAACCGGCTAACAAGACAATCTGAACAGGATCCAAGCCCAACATAACCTGCCCTATTTTGATGGCTGCCAAAGTAACGCCCGACATTGCCATGATGTTGAACACGATGCCAAGATAAATGGCGCGAAATCCCCTCAAGAAACGTGCGGGTTTGCCACCGTACCGCATTTCATAAAACTCGATGTCTGTGTTGACATTAGATCTGCGCCAAAGTTTGGCATAGACAAACACAGTCAGTAAGCCAGTAATCAAAAAAGCCCACCAAACCCAGTTCCCGGATACACCGTTGGTTCGAACCAAATCGGTCACTAAATTGGGTGTGTCGGTTGAAAAAGTGGTTGCAACCATCGACAGTCCCAGTAGCCACCAAGGCATGTTTCGACCGGAAAGAAAAAACTCCGTCGAGTCTTTTCCTGATTTTTTTGAGACATACAACCCGATAAATAAGGTAGTAGAAAAGAATACAGTGATGATGATGTAGTCGAGGGTGGTTAGGTGAATCATATTGAGTATTAAGAGTTAAGTATTAAGAGAGTATTGAAGCTTGTGTTTTGGAATTTGTGATTTAACACTTATAGGTCTTCATCACCTTCCAAATTGAGGATAGCTTTCCTGACATCTTTCAGGTAATTCCTGCCAATTGGGATTTTTCGGTTGGCGGTTTCGATAACATTCCCTTCGAGGGCTTTTATTTTATCTATCGACACGATAAACGAGCGATGTACGCGAAGGAATTGCTCGCTTGGAAGCTCGTCTTGAATAGCGGTGATGCTTTTCAATATCATAAAATCACCTGCTGTGGTAGCAATTTTTATGTAATCCTTTAAGCTTTCAATGAACAATATTTCATTGAGATAGACTTTGACTAATTTTTTATTTGATTTCAAAAAAATATGCGCTTGTTCTTTGCCGAGCGACTCAGTAGGGATGCCTTTTCCCAATTGGATGAGGTTGTTTACCTTGTTGATGGCTTTCAAAAAACGGGCAAAAGGAATCGGCTTTACCAAATAATCGGCTACGTTGAGCTCAAAACTTTCCACCGCAAACTCCCGATAGGCTGTGGTGATGATGACATGCGGTTTGAGTGTGATGTTTCGAAGGAAATCAAGACCGCTTACTTTGGGCATGTTGATATCTAAAAAAATTAGGTCGATGGCTTCGTTTTCGATAATCGGGAGTGCGGCCATCGGGTTTTGAAAAGTGCCGATGACTTTGATGTCCGGAAATTCGAGCAAGTGGTTTTCAATCACTTTGATGGCCATTTCTTCGTCGTCTATGATGAGGCAGTTGAGTTGCATGTTTGAGAGATAGGGATGCTTAATTGGACTTTAAATTTAGATTTTTTTTGCGTTATCTTGAGTTTATAACGATCCTGAAATAAAATATCCAAACGCCGTTGGACATTTTTCATGCCGATTCCGCCTTTGGTTTCTGATGGTTCTTCGGCTTCTTGATACGTATTTACAACAGAAAATTGCAGGGTTTTATTTTCTATATTTTTAAAATGTATGCTCAATTCGATATTGTGATTGCCTTGAGTGCCGTGTTTGAAACAGTTTTCAATAAATGGCAGAAACAACAGTGGAGGAACACTAATTTCTTCGATATCACCTGAAATGTAAGAAGTAGCTAAAACGCGTTCACCAAAACGGATGCGCTCCAAGTCTATGTAGTTTTGAATGTAGGCTATTTCATCAATAAGTTTGATTTGCGAACTACGGACATCGTATAAAACATATTGCATAATGTCTGAAAGTTTCAAAACCAAATTAGGAGCCAAATCCGATTTTTCTAGCGTTAAGGCATACAAACTGTTGAGTGTATTGAAATAAAAATGTGGTTGAATTTGCGATTTTAGAAAGTCTAGTTCGGTTTGCAATTGGATTTTGGTCAGCCGGTCATTTTTTCTTTTTTCATACAACCAGTCCAAAGTCATTTTGATGACAGACACGAAGGCAATGACGTAAACTTCACCCACGGCAACAGCGGTGAAGTGTGAAAGGGTAAAAGGCTGTTTGATGCCGTTTGCTTCCGGCCAAATGTTTTTGGTGACTAACCACCAATTGAACCCGATAACACCCAGATAGACCACAACAATGGTCAATAGTAGAAAAAAGAAGAAAAGAAAATACTTTTTGGTAAGAATAAATTTTGGAAACAAATAGTAAATCGTAAAATAGGAGCTGAATAGGTGGAGGGGAAATTCGACTGCATTCGATTTGAGCGAATACCAATAATCATCAAAAAAACTACCCCATCGCACTACATTGAATGAAAAATACACAAACCAAAAAATCAGGTGGTATTTCAGCGGGACGCGAGAGTTTGAATTTGCATGCAACAGCATTGTCAAGAAAAGATTAGGTTGAAATCGGGTAAAAAATTACAGTTTTTTTGTGAGTTATGGTTTTTTTATCCAAAGTATTTATACAACCGGATTTAAGCTATTAACGCATTCGACTTTGCAAAGACGCATTTTGTCGATAAAACGACGCTATTCGGCATAGAAATCGCGTTTGATAACTATTGTAAGAATTAAAGCAGTTCGATACCTTGTTTTCTGAAAGTATCCAATGAGGGTGAATTGGGGTCTAATTCAGTTGCGAGCACATCCAGCCTACTGATATCGCATATTTTGTAGCGGTTGATGGTGTTCAGTTTTTCCGAAATAGTCAGGGAGACCACTTTTTTGGATGCGTTGACTATTGCTTTTTTGAGCTGGGCAATTTCCCAGTCAATTTCGGTGATGCCGCTGATGGGATCGAGATAACCTGTCCCCAAAAAACAGATGTCAGCTTTAAGCTCTGACAAAATATGGATGGCACTCCCACCGGTAGCCAATTGCGAACCTTTGGAGAGTTTCCCGCCGATAAAAATGACCTCGCTGTTGGAGGGGCTGTTGAGCAATTCGATAGCCATCGGCAGGCTTGGCGTAAAAAACGTAAGGCTCATTTTTAAAGGGAGTAATTTAGCAAACTCCAAATTGGTTGTCCCTCCACTGATAAGGACCACATCGCCTTTTTTCAACAGGGAAATTCCCTTTTGCGCGATAAGTGTCTTGTTTTCATAGGCATATACATCGCGTTGGCTTTCGGTATAAATATTAAAACCCTTGGACACTGCACCGCCATGCACCCGTTTTATTTTCCCGAGTTCGTCCAACTCCTTCAAGTCTCTTCTGACCGTATCGATAGAAACCTGAAGAATGTTTGCCAAATCCGATAGCAACACCCGATTGTGGATGTGCACTTCGTTGAGAATCACTTGGTGGCGGAGTTCTTTTTCCAAAGAATTGAAATATTTACGGGTAAAAATACAAAAGTGTTGTGAATTAACAATATTTTCGATGTCAAAATGCTAATAAAAATGGCAAGATTAAGTTTTTTTGATAAAATATAAGCCTGAAATAAGATTATTAAGAAAAAATGCCATTTTATAAAGCATTAAACCTTGCTTGTCTAAAATATTTTTGTTACGTTTGAATATCTTTTTATCAAATTTGTTAAAAATAATGTTCTATACATATAAAAATAGCATTCAGCGCGTGTTTATTTTGTTCATATTAAACGAATAAATCTTGAAATTTTTTAAAAGATTTGATTATTTAATAAAATATTCTTAAAACAAACTAATGGGCTCTTGTTGTTTTAAGAAAAGTTAAAAAATATTATAATAGAACCCAACTAAATTTAACATTCAATGAAAAACTTCTATTTTTTACTAATTGCTGTGTTTTTTAATCACTTTGCTTTTGCACAGTCCGTCAATGGAACGGTAACAGAAGCATCTGGCGTTCCGTTACCCGGGGTAACAGTACAAGTCCTAAAAACAAATAAAGGAGTTACAACAGATTTTGATGGTAAATACACCATTCAAGCAAATCGAGGTGACATCTTGCGGTTTTCATACTTGGGTATGGAAACCAAAGAAATTACAGTCGGCACCGAAAAAGTAATCAATGTTACTTTGCAAGATGACGCCACCCAATTAAATGAAGTAGTGGTGACCGCATTCGGTGTTGAGAAACAAACGAAATCGTTAGGCTACTCAGTTCAATCTGTTGATTCGAAAGATTTGAATCTCAGTGGACAAAACAATGCGCTTGAATCTTTACAGGGAAGAGTCGCGGGTTTGCAAATCAATCGAACCTCCGGTTCAGCCGGTGGCGGAGTTGACATACTGATACGGGGTGTCAGTTCAGTAGATCCTGGTAGAGACAATCAACCTTTGATTATTGTTGACGGAATTGCTCTAAACAACGATACTTTTTCGGGGAATGTCAATCCGAGTGCCGGATCAAACGCAACAGGTAGCTCAGAACAATTTGGTTTTTCTAATAGAGCAGCCGACATAAATCCGGAGGATGTAGAAAGTTACACCGTTCTCAAAGGTGCCGCGGCTACTGCACTATACGGAATTAGGGCTTCCAATGGAGCCATCGTCATTACAACCAAACGCGGTAGTGGAGGTAAACCCAAAGTGAATTTTAATGTATCAACCACCGTCAGAGAGGTCGTTAAAACCCCAGATTTACAAAGTAAATTTAGAGAAGGGAATCGAACCAGCCGTGCTCCTTCTGCAATTGTTAACCCAGATTCTGAAACTGGTTTTGATTTTCTTGGTGGCACAACTTTTTGGAGTTGGGGTGTTCCATTTTCTGACGATTCGTTTACACTACCTAACAATACAGTGGTTGATTTGTCAAAAGATAGATTTCACGATGCCTATGATGAGTTTTTTGAAACTGGAATAAATTCCCAAGTTAATTTTAACATTAGTGGTGCATCTGATAAATTTGATTATTTTTTCTCGGCAGGAAACAGTCACGATGAGGAAATCGTGCCGAATACAGACTTTACAAGAACTAATTTCAGGATGAAAGGTGGCTATCAAGCCACCGATAAATTCAAAATTTCATCATCTATAACTTATACAAATTCAGGAGGCAGGCGAGGAAATGGCGGTGACAAATCAATCTTTAGTTCTTTATCTAACTGGCCAACAACATTCAGCGTGAATGATTATAAGAACAAAGACGGTTCACAACGAAATGTTACACGCGGCATTGTGGACAACCCGAGATATTTTGCAGAAGTAAGTAATTTGGAAGATGATGTAGATCGTTGGATAGGAAACTCCACTTTCACTTGGACTCCCTATGAGTGGGTTACACTAACTTATTCCGCACAAATTGATAACTATTCAGATATTAGAAGTCGTTTTGTGCCGAGAGACCTTGATGTAGGAACGCAAGTTGGAGGATTTTTAGTCAAGGAAAACATTAATTTTACTGGTTTGGAATCAAATTTTTTAGCAACTTTCAACAAAGAAATCACGCCCGATCTAAAAGCGTTTATTACAATAGGTCATCAAGTTTCGGATATTAAAACAAAATATTCATATATCAGAGGTGAAGGGCTTAATGTGCCGGGCATCAAAGATTTGAGCAATACTTTAAACACTTTCGCGGGCGACCAAGTTACGCAATTGAGAAATGTTGGAGTTTTTGGAGATTTAAGACTCGAATACAAAGAAAGATTTTTCTTAACAGTTACGGGGCGAAACGACTGGATATCTGTTTTACCATCAAGCAATCGTTCTTTTTTCTACCCATCATTCAGTCTATCTTCCTTAGTACATGATTGGATAGATCCTCAAGAAAAAATTCTATCATTTGCCAAAATAAGAGCGTCTTGGGCACAAGTCGGAAAAGGGCCAAATTTTGGTCAAGTCGGTCAATTTTTTATACAAGATGATTCATTTCCCTTTAACGGAGCCAGCGGGTTTTCGGCAAGCACAAGTATAGGTGACCAGAAAATAGATCCTGAGAAAAGTAATACTTTTGAAATTGGAACCGACCTCAGATTTTTGAAGAACCGAGTTCGTTTTGATTATTCCTATTATCATTCGACAGTACATGACCAAATTTTTCCGGTGGGTGCTGCTTTTTCTTCCGGCTTATCTACTTTAGTTAGAAATGCAGGCGATTATGAGACTTGGGGGCATGAGCTGTTGGTAAACATGGATATCTTCAAAACAGAAAAATTCAAATGGTTCGCAATTGTCAACTGGTCAACAACAGGAAGTGAGGTTACTTCTATTCCTAACGACTTAGATGAAATTGTTTTCTTTGATGACTGGATAACCTCAAAAGCTAAAGTTGGTGATGAATTAGGCTCTTTGTATGGCTGGGTATTCCAAACAGCTCCCGACGGGCAAAGAATCGTGGGTCCAGAGGGAAAATGGATTGTTACCGGAGACAAAAATGAAGATTTTTACTTTAACAATGGAAATCAGAAGGTGAAAGTCGGAAATGCATTTCCGGATTATGTATTGTCATTAACCAATAATTTTACTTGGAAAAACATCAATCTTAATTTCTTGGTTGAATATAAATCGGGAGGCGATTTATACGATAGAGGTTTGAGAAATGGTTTGAGAAATGGCACATTAAAACAAACACTATTTAGAGATCAAACTACGGTTTTAAAAGGCGTAATGTCTGACGGAAACGGTGGTTTTGTGCCTAACACCCAAGAATTGTTGGTAACAGCTAATGGTTTTTACCGAGATGCCGATAACTACAACGCTTCTGCAGATGTTCTTTTAGAAGATGGCTCATGGGTAAAACTTCGAACAGTCGGTTTAACTTATAATTTACCAAAAAAATTATCAGAAAAGTTGAAATTGGGAAAAGCTTCAATCACGGCAAGTGCCAATAACATTATCATTTGGACAGCCTTTAACGGATTCGACCCGGAAGGAAGTCAGTTTAGTGCCGGAAGCAACATACACGGGTTTACAGGATTAACCGTTCCACTTACCCAAAGCTATTCATTAGGTTTAAATTTTGAATTTTAAAATTATGAAAAAACATATCCTATCTAAAGTAATTCCGATAATCGTATTCATTCAACTTTTATCAGGATGTAGTAACGATTTTTTTGATGTCAACACGCCATCCGGTTCGGCAACGGAAGATCAACTGAGAATGAATGATCTTTTAGGTCCAGCTATTTTCCATACGGTTATGGCGCAGTATTGGGCTGAGAGAAGTTTTGGAAACTACACGCAATATTTCACCGGGCAAACCGGTCAGGCAATTGGATCTACTGAAATCTCTGGGACATGGAGCGAAACCTACCTACGGGCATTGCCCAGCCTGAATACCATTTTAGAGAAAGCGGTAGCAAGTAACTCCAATCATTTCAGAGGAATTTCCAAAGTTTTAACTGCCATCAATCTGGGTTTGGCAACAGATAGTTGGGATGCAATCCCGTATTCCGAAGCCGCTTCGGGGTCAGACAATCTTCGCCCGGGTTTTGATTCACAAGAATCTATCTATCAAACTATCGCAACGTTATTACAAGATGCTATAGTAGACCTGTCCTCACCCGATACTTCGGGTTTTTCACCGACCGATACCGACGATTTAATTTATCGAGGTGATATCAGCAAATGGCTGAAAGCCGCTTACACACTTAAAGCTCGGTATGAGTTGCATCTTTCTGAAATTAATGGTACCGCCGCCGCCAATGCGGCTTTAGCAAGTTTGGCAAACGGATTTACTTCCAATGCAGATGATTTTCAAATGTTTTTTACCTCGAGAGATTTGAACCCGTGGCGTTCGCGTGAAGTTTTGGCTCGTAACACAGGGAACGATCATGACAAAATTGGGGATCAGTTAGTCAATTATATGAATGGGACATCCTATCCTTTTCAAAGTGGTGCAATTACAATTGACCCACGTCTTCCAATTTATTCAGACAAATCGGGTGATTCTTCCGATCCTTGGAGAGGATTTCTGAGTGGCGGGGAAGGTTTGTCATCCGATGGAAATTCGGGAAATACGAATTTTGCAGATAATGGCTTCTACACCCGGGTAGATTCTCCGATGGTCGTCATTTCTTATGCAGAAGCTCTTTTCATGAAAGCCGAAGCTGAATTTATTAAAAATGGTGGTACAGAAACTAGCGTTGGGTCAACTTCCGTGGCTTACAATGCTTATCTGCAAGGTATTTCGGCCAACATACTGAAAATGGGCGTTGACGCTACTGATTATCTCGCTGATACAGCTATCGACGTAGGCGTAGCCAATCTGAAACTCGAACACATCATGAAAGAAAAATACATTGCTAATTTTCTAAACCCCGAAACTTTTGTCGATTTTAGAAGATACAAATTTTCACCCAATGTATTCAGAGATTTAGCTTTACCTGTTGATTCAGCCAACTCAAGCGAGTTCCCGAACCAATGGTTTGTAAGGGCTCAATATCCCGGTTCTGAAGAAACACGAAATCCAAACAATGTTGCTAGCAACAAAAAGTCGCCGGTAACCCCAGTTTGGTGGGACAAATAATATTTGATTTTTATTTACTCGTTTTTGAATTTAAAAAGAGTCATTCTGCATGGGAATGACTCTTTTTGTTTAAAAAATAAATTTCAATAATTATTTCTAATCCAATCAATAACAAATTGCATTTTTTGTTTTGTTTCAGTGTTGCTATTCTTAAAATGGTTATTCATAAAGCTGAATATGACAGTTTTTCCCGATTTTGTAAGTAAATACCCACTCAAATTATAATTGTTGCTAACAGTTCCCGATTTAGCATATAGGTAGGGCTTTGATTCTTGAGCAAATGAATTTTTTAGCGTTCCAGATACTCCGGCAACTGGAAAAAAATTAAAAAGACGCTTTTTTGAAATACTTTGGTACATCTCATTCAGCACATAAACCATCGATTCTGGCGTAAACAAATTATACCTTGAAAGCCCAGATCCATCAACCCAGCGGGGAGGTTGTTCGATTTGTTTCAAATAGTTATCAGTCACGTAACGGATGGCTCTTTCAGAATTTAAGGTGTCTGACAGCGTGGAAGAAACTAGCAGGAGTATTTGTTCTGCAATGAAATTGTCGCTCACATACATCATTTGCTTGTAAAGAGAGTCGGAAGAAATGCTGTAAAGAGTATTTTTTTCTCCCGCAGGCATTTTTGGTATTACATCAACATTTTTTTTTATGATACTTTCCAATAATTTTTTAGAAAGACCAATACTTGTGATGTAAGGAATCTCAAGTGTGTCCGTGGACGAGGAATCTATATAAAATTTATTTCTATTAAACTCCCTTTTTGACGATTTTTTCTCCACATACACACTGTCATTGAAAAAATTCGGAATCACAGAAACAACTTTTTTGTTTTTATGAATAGTCGCCACGTTGCCGTATATCGGCAAGCTATTTCGTTCTGGGCTGAAATAGCTGTCATAATCTTCCCATGCCCAACCCGGACCGTATTTATAATCATTAAAATTATTTAAATAGACTGAAATATGTGAATAGTTATCAATAAACTTTATGGCAGAACTGTCTTTAAAAAAGGGATTTAATAAAGAAGGATCACCAAGACCCTCAAAATATAAAGTATCATTCCGTACTAAATATTTAAGTGTAGGTATTTTTTCAGGAAGTGTTTTCAAAGCAGCAAACAACGTAAAAATCTTCGTATTGCTTGCCGGTGTAAAATATCGTCGGCTATTGTAGAGGTATAACGTGTCTTTTTCTTCAGGGTCATAAACGAAAAGCCCGACAAATGAATTGTTGTAAAATTCGTCTCCAAAGTGTGCGTCTATTTTTTTATTTAACCTTCGTAAATCAGCAGTCTTACAACCAATCAAAAATGAAAAACAAAACAAGAAAACAAAATACTTTTTCATTGAAAAAAAATAAAAATCTTTCACAAGATAAGTTTTTAAAATTATTTTAACAAAAAATAAAACATACGACGATATACTGTTATGCTAATAAAAACAGCATGTCAGCCTGATTTCAAGCAAATAAATGAATATATTCGATAATAATGCAACAAAAAACAGCAAATATACTTGCATAGTAAATTTCAAAAATTTATATTTGGAAAATATTTTGTTAAGGAAGCCCTATTAAGGTGTATCTTTTATAGCAAAATCAACTAAACCCTCACCACATGAATCCGGATATCAAGCAACTGTTTGACATAGCCGATAAATCAAGCCGAGTCATCATCGGATTGATGAGCGGGACTTCATTGGATGGTTTGGACATTGCACTTTGCCGAATTGAGGGGCACGATGCCGATACACGCTTGACAGTGCTTCAGTTCGAAACAATGCCGTATGAGACGTCCTTCAAAAAAGAAATCAAAAAAGTGTTTTCCAAGAAAAAGGTGAATCTTGAAAAACTCTGTTTGCTCAATCCATGGGTTGCTGGGATTCATGCCGAAATGATACTTTCGTGCCTGAAAAAATGGCAAGTAAGCCCGAAAGAGGTGGATGCGGTTGCCAGCCACGGACAAACCATTTATCATGCTCCTAAATCGCTTCACAAGAAAAAAAACTTTCCAAATGCTACACTTCAGATAGGCGACGGAGATCACTTGGCTGTAAAAACAGGCATCATCACGCTCAGTGATTTCCGTCAGAAGCACTTGGCAGCCGGAGGAGAAGGCGCACCACTTGCTGCTTATGGTGACTATCTGATTTTCTCTTCACCCATCGAAAATCGGGTGATGGTCAACTTGGGAGGCATCGCAAATTTTACATTTCTACCCAAAGCCGGCAAAAGCTTAAACGTTTTCAGTACTGACACCGGTCCTGGAAATACGTTGATGGACGCTTACATGCAATTGCATTTTGAAGGTCAATTTTACGACGCGGGTGCGGCTGTAGCCAAAACGGGAAAAGTCAATCAAAACTTGTTGAGTGCGCTGAAAAATAATCCTTTTTTCAAACAAAAATTTCCAAAAACAACCGGTCCCGAATTGTTCAATCTCGCGTATCTATCCAAAGCACAGACAGATTCGAATACTGTTCATTTGTCTCTTGAAGATGTGATGGCAACACTCAACCGGTTTAGTGCCGAAACGCTGGCAGAAGCAATCACATCAACCACAGATATTTCAAGAAATTTTGTTTTATACCTGAGTGGCGGAGGCATGCACAATCCTTTGTTGGTTCAACATTTAAATGAATTATTACCGAATACGAGAATAGAAAACACCGAAAAATTAGGCGTACACCCGGATGCCAAAGAAGCGGTGTTGTTTGCTGTTTTAGCAAACCAAACTTTAAGTGGCAGCAAGCTGTTTGGAAATTCGGGTTTGGGTATGCCCCAAGTAAATATGGGGAAAATTAGTTTTCCGAGGTAGTCAGCTTTTCAATAAGTAGAAAATTAAACCATGAAATCTAAAAATCAATTATTAATCTTTAAACAACACAAATGGACTACAAAGTTTTTCCTGTGAAGAAACTGGCTCGATTGCTTACATCCAGCCTATTTTTCTTATGCTTTGGGCAGCTAACCTTTGCCCAACAGACCTATGTTTTCTCCGGCACAGTCAGAGATGCAAGTGTCAATCAGCCCATCATCGGCGCGACCGTCATTATCGGAGGAACATCCATCGGAACGACTTCCGATTTTGATGGGAATTATAATCTTTCGGCTTCGCTCAAACCCGGTAATTATAAATTGATTTTCAGCTACTTGGGCTTTAGCTCACAAACCATCAACTTGGTACTTGCCGCTGACACCAACATCTCTACCAACGTTTCCCTTTCTCCGGATTTGATGAACTTGGACGAGGTGATTGTGACGGGTAATGCAGGAAACATCAGCAGACGACAATTGGGAAACTCGATTGGCACGGTGAAAGCCGAGGAAATTGCCAATACAGGTTCAGGAAATCCACTTTCAGCACTATCGGGCAAAGTATTGGGTGCACAAGTAGTACAAAATTCAGGTGATGCAGCAGGCGGTTTTTCTGTCACACTTCGCGGAACAAGTACTGTTTTTGGATCTTCCGATCCTTTGTATATCATTGACGGAGTTATCGTTGACAATAGTTCTCAAAACGTCATCAACCTAAATGCAGATGCACAAGGGACAAGTTTTCAAGCGGGACAAAATAGACTGGTTGACATCAACCCAAACGACATTGAGAGAATAGAGGTGTTAAACGGAAGTTCGGCGGCGGCTATATATGGTTCGTTGGCTTCAAATGGTGTTGTACAAATTTTCACCAAAAGGGGGCAATCCGGAAAAACAAGAATTACACTTTCAAACACGACTAACCTAAACTATCTTAGAAAAAGATTGGCATTTAACACCTTCAAAGGGAGATTTGGTTTCAAAGGCGATGACAGGCTTTCAACCGTTGGCGACCGTCTTACCACTATAGCAGACTTAAGACCCGCCGCTGACAAAGCACTTAACCCGGGTACTGGCCCGGTTGCGCTTGGAGGCCGATTGGTTGAAAACATCTACGAAGTTGAAAGGTTTGATTACCAAGACCAACTTTTTAGAGATGCGGTAGGGACGGAAAATTATATCTCTGTAAGTTCCGGAACCGAAAAAAGCAGTTATTTCTTTTCCGCCTCTTACAACAGAAATCAAGGGATTATAGAAGATACCCATTTTCAAAAATACGGTGTCCGGTTTAAAATGGATCAACAATTGTTTAAAAATTTAAAACTGACGGCAGGTGGATCCTACAACAATAGTTCTAGTGAAGATAAGCCAAATGGTAATAATTTTTTCAGCCCAATCAGCACAATGATTATCATCGATAATGTTTGGAACATTACTGAAAGAGACGCTTTCGGAAACTTACTGCATGTAGAACAACAAAGGGTTAATCCACTTTCCGTCATTGAAGGATTTGAAATCAAACAGGAAACCAACCGATTTATAGGGAATACAAGAATAGATTTCACACCAATAGAAGGCTTGAATGTTTCATATAATTTTGGTTTAGACAGTTATTCTTTGGTTGGAAACACCTTTCAACCCAGATTGCCCTACGCTCCGGTAGCGGCTTCTTTCTTTCCTGACGGATACGTGGCCGTTGCTACTGCAAATGTCTTTCAGACCAACAGCGATTTTTTAATCAATTACAATAAAAATATTGGCAATTTCACATCCAATACCACGGCAGGTTTTCAATTTTTATTTGAAGAAAATAAATCAACTCGTGCGGAGGGTAGAGATTTGTTAGATTTCGTCAAAACCATTGATGCAGCTCAAAACTTTTTTAACAACCCGACAGAATCTCGTGCCAAACGAACCACTTGGGGTTATTTCCTTCAAGAAACTATTGGCTACAAAGACTTTATTTACTTAACATTGGCCGGAAGAATTGATGGCTCGTCTGTATTCAGCACCAGTGAACGATCACAATTTTACCCAAAAGTAAGTAGCAGTTTTATTCCTTCAGATTTAGATTTTTGGAAAAACGGGTCGCTGGCTAAAATTTTTAACACCTTCAAAATCAGAGCATCCTACGGAGAAGCTGGAAATTTATCAGCAATTGGTCCATTCGATCGATATACAAATGCTTCTCCAGTGGTACTGACAGGTCGTGGCGGATTTTTGCCTAGCACTCGTTTAGGGGTTGAAAATATTAAACCTGAAACCAATGAGGAATTTGAAATAGGTACAGATTTTTCGATATTAAACAGACGCGTAGGTGTTGAGTTCAGCTACTACAAACAAGATGTTCAAAATTTAATTTTACCAGTTACTCTCTCTCCTTCTTCTGGTGGAGCTTCTACTATCGCAAATATAGGCAGTTTGACTAACAAAGGTATCGAGCTGAAAGTGAGTGCCTCTCCAATTAACTCTACTGATTTTAGTTGGAATACTTCGGCTTTGTTTAGCACTTTTGACAATAGACTTGGCGGTATCGGAAACGGCAGATCTGGCATTTTACTCAGAGGTGGTGGTGGCGTTCAGAGTGCTATAGACGGTCGATCTTTGGGAACTTTCTTTGGAACTTTCTTTGCAAGAAATGATGACGGCTCACTTTTGTTGTCTCCGCTAGGCCTTCCACAAGTTGAAAGAGGGAATGATGTAACCGGAGAAGCACAACGAGACGGCGCAGGCCAACCAATCGGTACGCCACTTAGAAAAGCATTGGGAGATCCAAATGCAGATTATACACTAACTTGGGTGAACGAGATTAGATACAAAAAGTTGAGTTTAAGAATGCAATTTGACGCATCACAAGGACAAGAAGTGTATAACTGGAACAGCATCACCTCCAACAATGTAGGAAATGGAAAATTAGCAGAACGCGAATTAAAAGGCGAAGTACCGAGAGGGTGGGTAGCCGCAATAGGCGGGTTTATCGGACCAAGAATTCAAGAATTTCATGTGGAAGACGGTTCGTATATCAAACTACGAGAGTTGTCATTAAATTACGACTTCGGCAAATGGATGTATTTTGAAAACTTCAATGCTTCTTTAATTGGAAGAAATATTTTCTCTCTTGACAACTATACCGGATTCGATCCTGAAACAAATTCTGCCGGACAAAGTAGTACGGTAAGAGGAGATGACTTCGGAAATGTTCCTATCCCAACAACCATACAAGTTAAATTTACTTTCTCACTCTAAAAATTCAATCATGAAAAAAGTAAAATATTTATTTCTATTGTGTTTGTTCGCTTCAATGAGCTGCGAAACAAACTTTGACAACGAAAACAGCCCGACTGAAGATCAAGTCCTCAGTACACCTAACGGTTTAACTGGATTAATTGTCGGCATACAAAGTCAATTTACACTTGGTGGAGCCAGCGGACTTTACACCAATATCACAGCATCCGGCCTCAGTACCGGAGAACTTCGTGTACTCAATGCTGGAAATGCAGACATTGCTCAAATTTCAAATGGAGGAACCAACATTGCTCCCAGTAATACGGTCATAACCAATTTATGGACTAATACGGTTTTGGTGCGAAACAATGCAGATAAACTCATTAGGGGCTCTGAATCTATCAGTGATCCCGATTTCTCTAATGGTATTCGAATCTTTGGATTATTTTACAAGGCATTGGCTATCTCAACAACTGCTCAATTTTGGGAAAGTTTACCTGTTGAAACAGGTATAAATCAGTCATTTGTGACTAGATTAGAAGCCCTGTCTCAGGCAAGTTCAAATGTGGACGAAGCTCTTTCGCTTTTGGGCGGAGGCTCTCTCTCTTCGGCAATTACTGCCAAAACAGGCACCAACATCAACATGAATAATTCGCTCCGTGCACTTTCTGCAAGAATCAATATTATGTTAGGAAATTATGAAAAGGCTCTCTCCATGGCTACATCGGTTGACCTCAACAGCAAATCGGTATTTCTATTTAGCTCGGTTTCTCAAAACCCGATTTTCAGAAGCTCACTAACTACCAACAACGTCTATGATGTGAATGCTGATTTTGGCTTAACTGGCACTTTAGCTCCCAACTCAAATGATGAAAGAATTTCGTTTTATTTGACAGCAAACGCAGCCAATGGTAAAGGATTTTTTAAATCGGATAGCGAAAGTATTCCGGTCTATTTACCCGGGGAAATGCTCCTTATCAAGGCTGAAGCACTGGCAAAAACAAATCAACTTACATTGGCTGTCGATGAATTAAATAAAGTACTAACCAAAACGGCCACACAGGACGTATTTGGATTAGGTGCAAATCTACCCGCCTATTCAGGCGCGATGACTCAAGAAGCCATTTTAATAGAAATTTATCGAAATAGAGCCATTGAACTTTATATGACCGGCATGAAATTGGAAGACAGTCGAAGGTTTAATAGACCTGGTCCTAATGATGCCAACAAAGAGCGAACCCGAAATTTCTATCCTTATCCAAATGCTGAACGAGACAGCAACCCCAACACCCCGCCAGATCCCGCTATTTAATACGAAGCGTTTGATTTTTGTTGTATTTTTATTTCGAGGATGCTTTATAGCATCCTCGATTTAAAATATAATTACATTTGTGTGCTTTCATTTTTCTATTACCTTTAATTTTTGACTTATTTTAAAAGTTTTTTAGAGAGTCACAAAACCTGTCTATTTTGAATCCAACAATAGTACTCACCGTCATCGCTTTCTACTTCGCGCTCCTTATGGTGGTTTCCCACTTTAGCAGTAGAAACTCCGGGGAAAATGCCTATTTCGATGGCGATCGGAAATCACCCTGGTTTTTGGTGGCCTTTGGCATGGTGGGCGCGGTTATTTCGGGTGTGACATTCGTGTCTATTCCCGGCTTGGTCGGCAACAACTACCTGTTTTATTTTCAGTTTGTACTCGGAAATGTAGTCGGGTATTTGTTTATCGCCTACGTGCTCGTGCCGTTGTATTACCGGCTCAAATTGGTGTCCATCTACAAGTTTTTAGACAACCGGTTTGGCGATACGACCTACAAAACCGGTTCGTTGTTTTTCATCCTTTCACAATCTTTCGGGGCAGGACTGCGGTTGTTGCTAGCCGTCAAGATTTTGCAATTCGCCTTTTTTGATGCCTTTCATATCCCCATTTATGTCACAACCATCATCGTGCTAGTTTTAATTTGGTTTTACACCAACAAGTCAGGCATCAAAACAATAGTCTGGACAGATGCACTTCAAACTTTTTTTCTACTTTCTGCCGGTTTGATTGCCGTTTTTACCGTGAAAAATTCTTTGGATTTGTCCGGCACGGAAATGATCCAAACGGTGATTAAAAGCCCCTATTTCAAAATTTTTGAGTGGGATTCACATGCCGGTTCCAATTTTTTCAAACAGTTTGTTTCGGGAGCTTTGATAGCCGTTGCCATGATGGGATTGGACCAAAGCATGATGCAGAAAACACTGACCTGCAAGAATGTCGTTGAAGCAAGGAAGAACGTGCTGGTGTTTAGCCTCTTTTTGGCTTTGGCACAGTTTCTTTTCCTGTGTCTCGGCGTGTTGTTATACACATACGCGGAGCACCACGGCGTTTCGCTGCTCAAAACAGACGGAAGATTTGTGGACACCGACCAATTGTTTCCCATGTTGTCGCTCAATTATTTTGGGATAATAGGTGGAATTGCATTTTTATTAGGCATCACAGCCGCAGCTTTTTCGAGTGCCGATTCAGCGATCACAGCGCTGACGACTTCATTTAGCTACGATTTTTTGAGGATAGACAGCAAGCCGTCTGTCGAGCGAAAGAAAATAAAAAACCAAGTCCTTTTGGGAGTCAACGTACTGCTATTCCTAATCGTGATGTCCTTTGCCAACAGCCAAGGAGCTATTATTTCACTCCTGTTCAAAGTTGCCGGTTACACCTACGGCCCGCTCTTAGGATTATATCTGTTGGGGATGTTCACCAAGATAAAATTAAAAGATAAATTTGTACCGGTTGTATGTATTACGGCTGCCGTTACGACCTACCTGCTCAATGATTATTCTATCCGGAAATTTCAATTTGATTTTGGTTTTATGAATATTTTTGTAAATGCCTTATTAAGTGTTATCGGGCTTTATCTAATCAAAAAAAGACCGCAATGAAGATTACAGAAACTACCACCGAAAAGTCATCGCTCTACGATGATTTGGACAAAATGAATACAGAAGAGTTGCTTGCCTGCATCAACAAAGAAGATCAAACGGTTTCGCTGGCAATCAAAAAAGTGATTCCGCAAATTCAAAGATTGGTCGATGTCATTGCCAAAAAAATGAAACAAGGCGGCAGGCTTTTTTACATAGGAGCCGGCACCAGCGGTCGTTTGGGTATTTTAGATGCCTCCGAATGCCCGCCTACTTATGGCGTTCCGGATGATTGGGTCATCGGTCTGATAGCTGGTGGCGACCGGGCGGTCCGCAAAGCTGTCGAAAATGCCGAAGACGATTGGGAACAAGCGTGGAAAGATTTGCAAATCCACATGATCAATGCGGATGATGTGCTTGTAGGCATCGCGGCATCCGGCACAACGCCTTATGTCATCGGCGGTTTGAAAGATGCCCGAAAAAACGGGGTCATCACCGGATGCATCACTTGCAATGAACATTCTCCTTTAGCCGATGAAGCCGACTTCCCGGTAGAAGTGGTGGTCGGACCGGAGTTTGTCACCGGAAGTACGCGCATGAAAGCGGGGACAGCCCAAAAATTGGTGCTCAACATGATTTCGACAACCGTCATGATTAAACTCGGGCGGGTAGTCGGCAACAAAATGGTTGATATGCAGTTGTCCAACAAAAAATTGGTCAAACGTGGCACACGGATGATTATGAAAGCACTCAATATTGATGAAAAATCGGCAGAAGAATTGCTCATCGCGAACCAAAGTGTCCGCAAAGCGATTGAGGCTTATCAACCGGCAAAGTAGCTGCTTCTGTCAACCATCGTTCCCTGTTTTCTTTCCAAACTATTCCCGAAAAGCATTCCAACCCTGCGCGGTCAAAGGAATTCGTTGATCGGCACGGGTTTGCAAAAACGCTTGGTTGGCATCTTCCGTCATGTAGCCGATTACTGTCAAATGCGGATTCCCCTTGATTTTGTCGTGGTCGTTGATGTTGATGGTAAACAACAATTCATAATCTTCGCCACCACTCAGTGCGACCGTCGTCGGGTTGAGGTTAAACTCATCGCAGACTGTCAAAACCTGCGGGTCAATCGGAATTTTACTTTCAAAAAGCACGCAACCCACATCCGACTGTTTGCAGAGATGCAGGATTTCTGAAGACAAACCGTCGCTGATATCAATCATTGACGTAGGTTTTATGTCAAGGGCTTTCAACAAGCCGGGGATATCTTTTCGTGCTTCGGGCTTAAGCTGCCTTTCGATGAGATACGAATAGGCTTCCAAGTCCGGTTGGTTTTTCGGATTGACCAAAAACACTTGCTTTTCGCGTTCCAATACTTGTAATCCCAGATAAGCTCCACCCAAGTCACCGCTGACCACCAACAAATCAGTCGATTTGGCACCGCTTCGATAGCTTAGGTTTTCCTTCTTAGCATGACCGATGGCGGTGATGCTGATGATAAATCCCTTGTTGGAAGAGGTGGTGTCGCCACCTACAAGATCAACTTTGTGTTGCTCGCAAGCCAATAAGACTCCGGCATAGAATTCCTCCACCGATTCAAGCGGAAATCGATTGGACAGTGCAATCGAAACCATGATTTGAGTGGGGGTCGCACACATCGCGTACACATCAGACAGGTTGACCATCACAGCTTTGTATCCCAAGTGTTTCAGCGGCATATAGGCCAAATCGAAGTGGACGTTTTCAATGAGTAAATCGGTGGAAACAACAGTTTGCTCATCACCGAAATACAATACAGCGGCATCATCGCCCACACCTTTCAAAGTAGATGAATTTTTTAATTCTATATGCTTGGTTAAATGTTCAATCAACCCGAATTCCCCTAAACTCGAAATCGGTGTACGCTGCTGATTTTTGTCTTCTATCATGTTTTAAAACTATAAAATTTATACCAAAACTTCTTTGACCAATTCCAAACTCAAATCATATTCATATCCCTTCTGAATCAGGTATTGCAAAACCTTGTTTTGATTTTTGAAATTATTTGCTTTCCCTAGGGCCGCCGACTTTTTTTCAATCAGCAACATCATGGTTTTCCGGTACTCTTTTTCATCTATTTCTTTCAGTCCCAAGCGGATGTTATAATCGGATATTTGATTAAATTTCAATTGGTTTACAATTTTTTTTCGGCCCCACCGGTTTTGGTTGAATTTTCCCCTCACGAAACTTTGCGCATACCTCGATTCATCTAAATATTTTTCGGTTAGCAAATGTTCGAGTATCGCATCGTGCGCTGCTTTTGTCATCCGCAATGACCAAATTTTTTCTTCTACTTCCCTGTGGCAGCGGTCGCGATAGATGCAATATTGCTCCAACAAACGTTTGGCTTCTTCAAAAGTATAGGTTTTTTGGGGTTGCTCCATCGAAGTGTTCTTCTGCTACTCAATCCTATCAAACCCTGTATAAGGCCTCAACAATTCGGGAATCTCAATTCCATCGGGCGTTTGATAATTTTCCAGCAAAGAAGCCACAATGCGTGGCAAGGCCAAGGCACTGCCGTTGAGCGTGTGTGCAAGCCTGTTTTTGCCATTTTTGTCCCTGAAACGCAATTTTAACCGGTTGGCCTGAAAAGTCTCAAAATTAGAAACCGAACTTACTTCCAGCCAGCGTTCCTGCGCGGTCGAATAAACCTCAAAATCATACGTGATGGCAGAGGTAAAACCCATGTCGCCACCGCAAAGCCGCAAGATGCGGTAGGGTAAACCCAAATCATCAAGCAGGGTTGACACGTGTGCCACCATACCATCAAGTGCTTTGTCGGATTGATCGGGATGTTCGATGCGCACAATCTCCACCTTGTCAAATTGATGCAGGCGGTTGAGCCCGCGCACATGCGCACCATACGAACCTGCTTCTCTGCGGAAACAAGGCGTGTAAGCCGTGCAACAAATTGGAAAATCGGTTTCGTTGAGCAACACGTCTCTAAACAAATTCGTCACCGGCACTTCCGCAGTCGGTATCAAAAAAAGGTTGTCTTCGGTCGCGTGATACATCTGCCCTTCTTTGTCAGGAAGCTGACCCGTCCCGAAACCCGAAGCCTCATTGACTACAAAAGGAGGTTGGATTTCCTCATAGCCCGCAGCTGTGTTTCGGTCTATAAAAAAGTTGATAAGTGCCCGTTGAAGGCGGGCGCCTTTGCCGCGGTAAACCGGGAAACCGGCTCCGGTAATCTTATTGCCCAAATCAAAATCGATTAGGTTGTATTTGGAAGCCAAATCCCAATGTGGCAAAGCATTCTTATGCAAATGCGGAATCTCTCCTTTGCGAAGTACAACTTCATTGTCATCAGCACTTTTGCCGACCGGCACTATTTTCTGTGGTGTGTTGGGTATTTTATACAGCACTTCTGTGAGTTGAGATGCTTTGCTGCGCATAGCGTCTTCCAGTTTTTTGGCAGTTTCCTTGAGTTCTGCTGCTTGTTTTCTGGCAGCATCAGCCTCGTTTTGGAGCCCGTTTTGAAACAAGACACCTATCTCTTTCGAAGTTTTGTTAATCATCGATAAGGCCTCGTCCAATTTGGTTTGCAAAGCCCGTCTTTCTTCGTCAAGTCGGATGGCTTCAGTGACCAAAGGTTCGGCATCGATATTTCGTTTGTTGAGCGCAGCCACTACGGCCGCCTTATTTTCTCTCAGATAGGAAAGTTCTAACATTTTAGGGTTTTATTTTTTGGGCGTTCCCCACCGCCTTTGGCGGTGGGGCGGGCTATCCGCAGTACACGGTACTTGCTTCTATCCCTAACGCAGCTTATTACATATTGCAAAGGTAAAACAATCCAGCTTAAAATTTTTAGGTTTGTTGCCTTAGAAAAATCGATACCCAAGGCGATAGGTTTTTGCCGAAACCCAATCTGATAAAGGTAAAAATTCAAGTATTTATTGAGTCAAAGCCAAAATTTAAGGACTGTCAATCAGTTGTTTAAACGCACCTTAATCATCCTGATTTTACCATTTGAAATAGCATTAGCCAACCAACAGCACTTTGGTTGAAATTTAACTGCCCGACTATTTTTAACCACACTTCCTTAAAAAAATCATCTCTTTTTCTCTGCTTTCAAATTTTTTTCAATGGTATGCCCGGGACGGGACCAACGGGGTTTTTCTCCGAGAGGCGGATAGGCAGAAGCCTCCGCTTCTACTGTTTTGGGTTGTGCTTTTTTGGCAAATGGTTTTTGGGATTTCAAACCCAACTTTTCAAACAGTTTGATGTCATCAACTACATTCGGGTTGGGTGTAGTCAGCAACTTATCTCCGGCAAAAATAGAGTTCGCACCAGCGAAAAAACACAGGGCTTGGCCTTCCCTACTCATGTCTTTCCTGCCTGCGGAAAGCCTGACTTGGGTGAGCGGCATCACAATGCGGGTGGCAGCCACCATGCGGATTATCTCCCAAATTTCTACCGGTTGTTGGTCTTCAAGAGGTGTGCCTTCTACGGCAACGAGTGCATTGATGGGAACCGATTCCGGTTGTGGGTTCAAGGAAGCCAAGGTTGCGAGCATACCACAGCGGTCTTCTACCGATTCACCCATACCGATGATGCCGCCACTGCAAACGGTAACATTGGTTTTTCGCACATTTTCGATGGTTTTCAGACGGTCTTTATAGCCACGGGTGGAAATAACTTCTTTGTAGTATTCTTCTGAAGTGTCTAAGTTGTGGTTGTAGGCATAAAGCCCGGCTTCGGAAAGGCGTTTGGCCTGATTTTCGGTAATCATCCCGAGAGTGCAACAAACTTCCATATCCAATTTATTGATGGTGCGCACCATTTCCAACACCTGATCAAAATCTTCCCCATCCTTTACATTTCGCCAAGCAGCACCCATACAAATCCGCGACGAACCGGAACTTTTGGCACGCAAAGCCAAGGCTTTCACCTGTTGCACACTCAACAAATCGTTGCCTTCAATGTTGGTGTGATAGCGGGCTGCTTGCGGGCAATAGCCACAATCTTCGGAGCATCCACCGGTTTTAATCGAGATCAAGGTGCTGACTTGTACGGTATTGGGGTCGTGGTATTGACGGTGAATGGTTGCTGCGTTATAGAGCAAGTCCATCAGAGGGAGATTGTAGAGGTCGATAATTTCTGATTTTGTCCAATCGTTTCGGGTATCGTTCATAAGTGGTTTTTAAAAGTGTGTTTTTCGGAGCTTCCCTTCCAGAAAATGACTTGTCAAAAATACATAATAAAGATTTTGTGAGGGGTGGTTTTGGAGATAAAATTTTAAAAAGCCTGGCTCGGCGAGGTGAAAATTCGGGGTGAAAATTTAAGTTTGAAGGATTTTGTTGATCCTTTAGATTAAAAATGATACTTTAGTAAACATAAATTTCCACCCATGAAAAATCATATTTTCACCGCTTTTTCCTTTTGTTTACTGTTTTTTTCTCAAGCCATCCTCGCGCAACAACCGCTCTTAGGTTTTAAAAACGAAAACGCAGCCTCCCAACGCACACTCGAAAAAAACTTTGATAGCAATCTCAAAACCCAAAATTTAGATGTTTGGATGAAAAAACTTTCCGCTCATCCGCATCATGTGGGCTCGCCTTACGATAAAGAAAATGCAGAATACATGGCCGGTCTTTTTCGCTCTTGGGGATACGAAACTACCATCGACACCTATCACGTATTATTCCCAACGCCTAAAGTCAGGCTGTTGGAAATGACTTCACCCAAACGCTACAAAGCCAACCTTCAAGAACCCACACTCAAAGAGGACGCAACCTCAGGTCAAAAAAGTGAGCAATTGCCAACCTACAATGCCTTCTCCATAGACGGCGATGTCACTGCCGAATTGGTTTTTGTCAACTATGGTGTTCCAGCAGACTACGAAGAATTAGAAAAAATGGGCATTGATGTCAAAGGCAAAATTGTCATCGCCAAATATTATGGTTCGTGGCGTGGCATCAAACCCAAATTAGCCGCCGAAAAAGGGGCCATCGGTTGCATCATTTATTCAGACCCTAAAGATGATGGCTTTTATCAGGGCGATGTATACCCGAAAGGCCCATTTAGAAGAGAAAACGGTGTACAGCGCGGTTCGGTCTTAGATATGCCACTCTATCCGGGTGACCCACTTACACCGGGTTACGGTGCTACCAAAGATGCCAAACGACTCGACAGGAATAATGCGCCAACACTGACCAAAATACCCGTTTTGCCTATTTCATACCAAGATGCAAAACCGCTGTTAGAAGCATTGGAAGGTGCCGAAGTCCCAGCCTCGTGGAAAGGTGCCTTGCCCATCACTTATCATATCGGCCCCGGACCTGCCAAAGTACATTTGAAATTGGCATTCTATTGGGACATCAAACCCGTTTACAACGTCGTCGCCAAAATGAAAGGAAGTGAATATCCGGATGAGTGGGTTTTGAGAGGAAATCACCACGATGCATGGGTGAACGGAGCTGCCGACCCAATCAGCGGGATGGTTGCCCTGATGGAAGAAGCACGTTCGGTAAGCGAACTCACCAAAACCGGATGGAAACCGAAAAGAACGCTCGTTTATTGCGCTTGGGATGCTGAAGAGCCGGGCTTGTTGGGCTCGACAGAATGGGTGGAAGACCATGCCGATGAACTCAGCAAACACGCAGTTGCTTACATCAACACGGATGGAAACGGAAGAGGTTATCTTTCAGCTGGTGGCTCTCATTCACTCGAAGCATTGATGGAAGGCATTGCTGAAGATGTCATTGATCCACAGACCAAAGTTTCAGTAAAAGACCGTAAAAAAGCATTGGAAATTCGGCAAAATGGTCTCGAGAATTACAAAGGTTTTCGTTTGTATGCGTTAGGCTCTGGCTCAGATTACACGCCTTTCATCCAACATCTGGGCATACCTTCACTCAATTTGGGATATGATGGAGAAGACGATGGTGGCGAGTACCATTCCATTTATGACACTTATGATTTATACACCCGTTTCAAAGATTCGGGATTTGATTACGGCATCGCTTTGGCACAAACTGCCGGAAGGGCAACGCTCCGTTTGGCAAATGCCGATTTGCTACCTTTTGAATTCAATCGTTTTGCAAAAACAGTATCCGAATACACCGAAGAACTCGTGCAACTTCCCGAAAAACTTCGCACAAAAGTGAACCGGGAAAATGCATTGATTGATGCCAAAGTATATGAACTCACCCAGGACCGATTCAAACAAGCCTACCAGCCGAAGCGAAAAGCTGCAGTTCCTTTTGTCAATTTTGCACCGCTGCAAAATGCCGTTGCACAATTGAAAAAACAATCGGCACAATTGCAAGAAAAACTAAATGCCAATCAGTTAAATAAAAATCAGATGGAAGAAGTCAACCTGCTTTTAAAGAAATCTGAAACTTTTTTGACAAATGCTGACGGACTTCCCCGCCGGCCTTGGTTTAAGCATTTTATTTATGCACCGGGTTTTTATACCGGCTATGGGGTGAAAACACTGCCGGGTGTTCGGGAGGCCATCGAACAAAATGATTGGAAAGAAACCGCGATGCAAATCGATAAACTATCGAAGATTATCGGAAATTATAACCGATTTCTAGAACAAATGACAGGGGTATTAGAAAATTAATTTAAATCCTTTGTTAAACATAATTTTGTTTAATAATATTTGAATACATTTGAACAAAATTAACATCTAATGGTTGCCATGCGCTGGTTTGTTTTCTTGATAGTTTTCAGTGTACACGCCAATGAAATCAAGAAAAACGCAAGTTTATTGTATAAAAACAATAATTTTGAGGAAGCCAAAAATCTCATTCAGACTTTTTTGCTCAAACACCCTTCAGACATGGAAGCAATCGAATTGGCTGGAGACATATCTATTGCACAGAAAAATTGGGATGAAGCAATACGCTATTTTGAAAAACTGATTCGATTCGATTCCAAAAATGCGGATTATCAATACAAGTATGGCGGTACATTAGGCATGAAAGCCTTGAGTGTCAGCAAATGGGAATCGCTTTCTTATTTAGGCGATATGCGCAAAGCTTTTGAAAAAAGCATTTCCTTAGATCCCTACCATTTAGGTGCTCATTGGGCCTTGATTTCCTTTCATTGTGAAGTGCCCGGAATTCTTGGAGGAAGCAGAAAAAAAGCAAATAAGTATGCACAATCGCTTATTCGGTTATCAACCTTAGACGGCTTATTGGCATATGCTTTTTTGGCTCAGCAGGAAGGTAAAAAAGAATTAGCAGAGAAGTTTCTTGATGAGGCAAAAATTAACGTAAATTCGAATCAAGCCAAAGAACAATTGTTATTTATATACAAGCAAATTACTTATCACAACAAAATTGATTTCGAAGAATTTATGAAACTTACTCAAAAATACCGTCCGGAATCGGTTGCCAAAAAAATATCGTGAAATGTAATTTTAGGGTTGTTTCAAAATTTAATCCTAACGAAAAATAAAACATTTTTAATCGACTACCGGCTGCTAATACCTTTCTAATACTACTTCATATAACGCTTCAATCTGATTTAAAAATCTAGCTTCTTCTGATTCGGATATTTTTATTTCCAGCATGCAATCCATCTTGTTTTCAATCTGCAAAACTTCGCCGTTGACATTTTTGACAATTTTTTGAACATGACTCAGGTCTTTGTATGCACAGTTTATTTTGTAGTTGTAGCTTGGCTCTTTCTCAATGATTGTAGCCTGCTCAAGGGTCAACTGGGCGGTAGTTTTGTAGGCCGACACCAATCCGCCGACTCCCAGCTTCACGCCACCAAAATAGCGCACCACCGCTACCAAAAGATTGGTCAGCTCGAAAGATAAAAGCTGTCCGTAAATGGGAGTCCCCGCACTGTTGTTGGGCTCTCCATCATCAAAAGTCCGAAAGTTTTCTCCATTGATGCCTATACGGTAAGCATAACAAACGTGCCTGGCCTGCGGATGTGATTTCCTCAAATGATCTATCAACGGCTTAACTTCCAAATCGCTTTCGATGGGAAAGGCATAACCGATAAACTTGCTTTTACGTTCTTTATAAAGCACTTCTTCGATTGGTGTTTCTGTGGTTTTGTAAACAGCCATTTTATCTGAATATTTCGAAATCAAACAGCCTGCTTACATCTTCATGTTCGGGTTTTATGTTCCAAACATGTAAGTCCAATCGGTGGGCTGCTTCCGTGTTTTCAGCAGTATCATCGATGAAAAGCGTTTCCTTTGGATGAATGTTTTGCTCCTCCAAAATGCTTGTAAAACAAATAGATTCAGGTTTGCGCATACCCAATTCATGCGAAAAATAATATTTTTCAAAACAACCCAAAAAAACTTGATAATCTGCTTGTCCCATCACTTCCTGCACCCGCTCAAGATGAAGCGCGTTGGTGTTGCTCCACAAAAAAATACGATGTTTTGATTGTTTTTGCAATTGTTTTAAAAATTCTAATCGATGAACCGGAAAATCGAGAATAATGGCATTCCAAGCTGAAATCAATTGGTGTTCTGTCAAATTTGGAAAATGGCTTTGATAGAAACAGATGAAATCGTGGGTCGATATTTCCCCCTTTTCGTAGGCTTTGTTGGCGGCGTCCATCTCTGTGGTGAGTTCAGTCAATCCGAACTTTTGCATTTCCCGGAAAGTGGCCGGTTTGTCGAGGTTGATAAACACATCGCCAAAATCGAATATGATATTTTTAATCTTCATGCGTGTAAATTTTTAGCCTGTCTTCTTTTATGCATTCCTCCGAGTTTAATTTTCCTGAAAATTGAGGAGCAAAGATGCCCTCTCCCAACTTTATATTCCCGGTAAAAACCCTTGCTTCATCCCAAAGCCCGGCATCAATAAATGATTGCAGGGTTTTTCTGCCACCTTCGATGATAACCGATTGCAATTGATATTTGTAAAGTATTACTGCAATTTGCGTAGGCACATTTTCCAAAAAATCGATGGACTCAAAATGAATGTTTGAAGAAAAGCAGGGCAATACCGAGGTTTTATCGACCATAAAAATAGTTTGTTGACTTCCGTCCCAAACCGAAAGATTTTTCGGGGTGCGCAAATTCCGGTCAATTACTATCCGAACCGGCGAGTTTCCTGTCCAGTCTCTTACATTCAACTTCGGATTGTCCGACAATACGGTTTGCGTTCCTACCAAAACGGCTTGTTCTTCAGTCCGCCATTTGTGTACCAACTGACGAGATTGTGGATTGCTGATCCAAGCCGGACGATTTTCGTTTTTATGCAAAGGCGCGATAAATGCATCTACGCTTTCAGCCCATTTCAGGATGATATAAGGCCGCTTTTTGAGATGAAAAGTAAAAAACCGTTTGTTGAGTTGTGTACATTCGTTTTCAAGTACACCAACGCTGACTTGACATCCAGCTTCTATCAATTTTTTTATCCCGCGACCGGCTACTTTTTCATTCGGGTCAACCGAGCCGATGACCACTTTTTTGATGCCTTTTTCGATAATCAGATCGGCGCAGGGCGGCGTTTTCCCAAAATGGCTACACGGTTCTAAACTCACATATATTGTTGATTTTGAAAGCAATTCCTGATTAATCACCGCATTGATTGCCAATACTTCGGCATGCGGTTCGCCTGCTTTGCGGTGCCAGCCTTCGCCGATAATCAAATTGTCATGGACGATAACGGCACCCACCATCGGATTCGGATAGGTCGTACCCAATCCGTTTCCGGCAATTTCGATGCATCGATTTATGTATTTTTCTTTTATCTTCACATCACAAAAATACAAGGAATATGAGTCAATCGGCATTTACCATCAGAGAAATAACAGAAAAAGACAACCCTGGAATTGCCCGTGCCATTCGGTCCGTCTTTGAGGAGCTTTTTGACCCGATTGGTTATTCGAAAAAAGGAACGGCTTACGAAGATGTTTTTTTAGACCGGTTGTATCAGGTTTACCAAACGCCACGCTCGGTTTATTTTGTGGTTGAAAAAAACGGGGAAATTATCGGTGGCGCCGGCATCAAACAACTGGATGCGACGAAGGAAAACATTTGCGAACTACAAAAAATGTACTTTTTACCAAAGGCACGTGGTTTGGGCTTGGGAGCCAAGATGATTGGGCTTTGTTTGGATAAAGCAAAAGAGTTTGCTTTTGAGCAATGCTATCTGGAAACCATGCCATTCATGCAGGATGCACAAAAACTGTATAAAAAATTCGGGTTTGAATACATAGATGAGCCCATGGGAAACACGGGGCATTGCTCGTGTCCGGTGTGGATGTTGAAAAAGTTAGATAAAATAAGCCAACAAAAATCCACATAAAACCACAATCAATTTAGCTAAGTTAAACTTGTGCCCTTCGGTGGTTTCAAACAAGATGGTGGTAGAAATATGCAAGAAAATCCCGATGACCAAGGCAGAAAAATATTTTTGCAGGAAAGTGTTGGTCAACCAAAAATCGGAAAGCAACATACCTAGCGGGGTCATCAATGCAAAAGCGGTGATAAAAATAAAAATCGTGGAACGGTGAAGAGAAGATTTTAGGAAAAATAACGATAAAATGATGGCTACGGGAAACTTGTGAATCACGATACCCCAAATCATACCGTGGTGTTGGCTTACCGGGATGCCTTCCATCAGCGAGTGCAGGCTCAAACTCGCAAACAACAACCAAGGGAATGCGTTTTTTTCCAAATGCAGATGCACGTGGCCGTGTTCGGCTCCTTTGGAGAAAAATTCCAACACAATCTGTATAAAAATACCGAACAAGACAAACCAACCATACATCGGTTTATAGTCCTTAAAAACATCCGGTAAGAGATTGAAAATTGTCAACGCGAGCAAAAACGAACCGCTAAAAGCAAGCAATAGCCTAAAGTGTCCTGAGCTTTTCGGAAGGATGATTTTTGCTGCCCAAAATCCGGCAACAACCGTTAGAAATGGCCAAATGTATAGCATCATTTAAACAACATAATCAGTCGTGGACTGTGGTTGGTTTCAAATTTTTGGAGCTTGTAATTCCCGTAAATTTCCAATAAATCAATTTCAGCTTCTTTAAAAAGCAATTCAAAATCTTTCAAACGCAAAGCTTTTACTTTTTCTGTAAAGAAATATTTTTCCGCCCCGTCTTCAAACGCGATTTCTTTGATGATATAGCCGTTTTGTTGACTGCGATGAATGTGAAAGTCTATGTTGTCAACGGTTTTAATTTCATCTGGTATCAAATTGTTTGATACAAAATCCACATTTAAAAAATCGATGACACCAAAACCTGTCTCTTTCAAGTTGGCTTTGATGGCTTTGAGTGTTTTCAAATTGTCTGCTTCATCTTCAAAATAGCCGAAACTGGTGAATAAATTAAATACGGCATCGAACTTTTTGCCAAGCGGGACACACATGTTGTGCACTTCGAAATGCAACCTTTCATTGCTAAATTTAGATGCTTCTTCAATGCTGTTTTCCGAAAGATCAATGCCGGTTACATCAAATCCAAGTGAATTCAAGTAAATAGAATGCCTTCCTTTCCCACAAGCCAAATCGAGTATTTCAGCTCCTACAGGCAGGTTTAAGTACGCGGTCAGCTTGTCCATAAACTGCGCAGCTTCCGTGTAGTCACGATCTTTGTATAGAATGTGGTAATAGAGTGTGTCGAACCAGGATTTAAACCAAGTGTTTGTCTCTTTCTGCATGTTACTTCTTTGACGGGCTAAATTAATGTATTTTTGCTGAAAATACAGACGTAAGCCATGGAAAATCATTTCGAAATGTTAGCAAAAACCTTATTCGGGTTTGAAGAGGTTTTGGCGACAGAACTCAAAAACTTAGGCGCGCAAGATGTCAAAGAAGGTGTGCGAAGTGTTTCTTTCTCGGGCGATTTGGGATTTTTGTACAAGGCAAATCTTACTTTGCGGACAGCTTTAAAGGTTTTGATTCCCATTCATTCATTCAACGCAACCAACGAACAGGCTTTTTATCGGGGTATTTATGCAGTTGATTGGAAAAAACACATCTCAAACGAAAATACTTTTGCCGTTCAGGCAACCACGGTCAATTCGACTGTTTTCACGCACTCCCAATTCATCGCTCTCAAAGCCAAAGATGCTATCGTCGATCAATTTAGGGAAACCACCGGAAAACGCCCGAATGTGGATACTCAACATCCGGATTTGCAGGTTCACGTTCACATCAATGAGCATAGTTGCTCCGTTTCGTTAGATAGTTCGGGTAGCTCTTTGCACCAAAGGGGCTATCGCTCGGCAACGAATATTGCACCTATCAATGAGGTCTTGGCAGCGGGTATTTTGTTGTTGTCGGGTTGGGAAGGGCAATCCGATTTTCTCGATCCAATGTGTGGTAGCGGAACGATTCCGATAGAAGCAGCAATGATTGCCGCTAACATTCCTGCCAACATTCACCGGAAAGAATTTGCTTTTGAAAAATGGGATAATTTTGACGAATCGCTTTTTGAAAAAATCAGGGAATCTTTGTTGAAAAAAACCCGCGATTTTTCTTTCAAAATATTTGGCTATGACAAGGCTGAATCGGCCATAAACAAGGCAATTTATAATGTAAAAAATGCGGGATTGGAAGAGTTCATCACGCTGAAAACGGCTGATTTCTTTGAAACCAAAAAACCGGTTGACGAATCGTTGCACATGGTTTTTAATCCGCCTTACGGTGAACGCATTCAGGCAAATATTCCTGTTTTATACAAAAGCATCGGCGACACGCTCAAACAATCGTATCCGGATACCCGTGCTTGGCTGATTACTTCCGAGCCGGAAGGATTGAAACACATCGGGCTTCGGCCATCTCGAAAGATTAAAGTTTTTAACGGAGGTTTGGAGTCGCGCTTGCTCTATTTCCCGATGTATGCCGGCAGCAAAAGACAAAAGTTTCAACAAACGGATAAATCATGAGTGCCAAAAATAAATCGCTCTTTCTAAATTTCATCTCCTCTGCAGTTTTCTTTCTTATTTTCAGGTTTGGACTGGACTTTTTTGTCCGTTGGGAAGAGTTTAACTTAGCCTTTTTGTCGGGTATTTTGGCTTTGGTTTTTTCTCCAAAATTTATAGCCACATCCGATGCCAAAAATCCAAAAGTACTGATGAAATGGATTTTCATAAAAGGGCATAAAGAAATCTAGCGACATATTTCTAAAAAAATATGCCAAATGTCGTAATCCAAAAAATATTTTGTATATTTGTGGTATAAAATGAAACCCATGAAAACAGAAAACATCTTGAGTTTCAGCGAGCCAAGTGTCTCTTATCAAACGGCTGACAGCAACATCATGCAAATCATTCAGGCTGTTCGCGAAGGTATAAATTACAACAGTTTTTCTGCTTTTGTCGGGCGGTTACCTTTCTCACTTCCGGAGTGGTCGGGTTTTCTTCATGTTTCCGAGCGTACTTTGCAGCGCTACCAAAAAGAAAAAAAAACTTTCGATCCGGCTCAGTCCGAGCGCATCATGCAGATAGCACTTTTGATGAAAATGGGTAATCAGGTTTTTGGCCATGAAAAAAAATTCAATGCTTGGCTTGAAGCCGACAATATTTCTTTGGGCAAGATTAAGCCCAAAACCCTTTTAGACAGCTCCTTTGGCATCAGTCTCCTCAAAGATGAGCTTATCCGAATCGAACATGGCGTTTTGGCATGATTGTTTTCCGGGTTTGCAAGTCGAAATATGCGCGAGATTTGAGCGGTCACGGAGCGGAAGTCGCAGGCGGAAGGTGGAACAACAAAGGCACGCCACTTGTTTACACCTGTGATTCAAGGGCTTTGTGCATGGCTGAAATCGCGGTGTGGACTCCTTTGGGGATTGTGCCCAATGATTATGATTTGGTGACGATTCAAATTCCGGATGATTCCATTCAGATTTTAAACAAAGAAGATTTGCCCGATAAGTGGAAGTCTTTTCCACACAACGAATCTACCCGAAAGATAGGCGATGCTTTCCAAGTCAAAGGGCAATTTTTGATTTTAAAAGTCCCTTCGGCGGTGGTGCAGGATGAATACAATTTTTTGATTAACCCTACACATCCTGATGGAATCAAAATAAAAATTGTTCAAATCCAACCCTTTGCATTTGATGAGCGTTTGTTTAACAAGTAAAATCAGGTATTATTTTTTCACAGTCGGTTTTTCCCTGTCTTTTTTATAAATTGGAATGAAGTAGGAAATGGAGTAGGAAAAACCGAAGCCAAAATCATTGAAGTCGTTGACTTTGTTGAATCCGGGAATATATAGGTTTTTAAATCCTTCGGGTTGGGTATCGTTGAACAATCGCTTGAATTGTACGTTTGCATTAACATACACATTGTGAACAACCTGCATCTTAATCCCGAAAACAACTTCTATCCATGAAGCGGTCAGGCTGCTGTATTTGGTGCCGTCAACGATTGTATTTTCACCCAAAAAGGGATTGTTTGATTGGATGTCAAAAGTATTGAGTGTTTGTGAAAAAGTGCTGTATGCGCCTCGCAACCCAAGATTAATCGAATTTTCCATTCCAATCCAGTTTTTGTGCATGTTGTAGTCAAATCCAGCCTTGAGATAAGCACCTTCTGTGGTAAAATTCTGGTTGTCATCATCGGTAGTTTTTTCGTCATAACCCACTTCCGCTGCCAGCCAATGTTTTTTGGTGAGGCGGTAATCGGCAACAACTTCCAATCCTTTGAAATCTTCATCTAACATCGAGCGGATGGGCTTAAATAAATCCACACCCAATTTCAAACCGTAACGGTCGGTTACGGTCATGGTATCACGCGGGTTGATTTTTTTGTTTTGAGCAGAAACCGCTTGCGGCAAAACAAAAAACATCAAGAGGCTAATGAAAAATCCGGACAGCAGCTTTTCTTTCATCCTGTATGGTATCGTTGATTATTTGCGCGGCACTAATCCAATTGTTTGTATCGGCGCGCAGAGTGATGTTTTGTAAAACAAAATTATTTTTAAATCCACAAGCTCTTGATATAAATTCTTTATCAGCAAGATAATGAACATCGAGGGTATCGGCATTCCTGAGCTGCGTATTTGTGGCGTTGTTTATCAACACAATTTGGGTAAGCAATTCGCCCACACCTGTTTTTAGCGGGATTGCGATAGAATCTAAGCTGAATGTGAAAGAACTTCCAATAGTCAGGCTGTCGTTGATGCCTACAAATTTGACGCGCATATTGGTCACGGGGAGCAAGGAATCCGTATTGGCCGAACTAAAAAATCGCATAACCAAACCCGGCGTTTTCGGAATGGCTTCCGCGCATAAGTCGTCGCGCTCGCATCCGGAAACGGCGGACAAAAAAACCGAAAAAAGGAGGATGTGAATGAATGCCTTCATTTTAAATTTTTTCCAAAAGTACAACATTTTCTATGTGAAAAGTCTGCGGGAACATATCTACAGGCCTCACTTTGGCCACTCGATAATTTTCTTTCAACAGATTCAAATCGCGGGCTTGTGAGGCCGAATTGCAACTAACGTACACGATTTTTTCGGGTGCCATTTGCAACAATTGCTCAACCACGTCTTTGTGCATGCCGTCGCGGGGCGGATCGGTTATTACAACATCCGGCAATCCGTTTTGGCTGACAAAATCTGCACACAAAAGGGTTTTCATATCACCAACATAAAACGACACATTGGCTATTTTATTGGTTTCTGCACAACGTTTGGCATCGGCAATGGCTTCCGGAACAGATTCGATGCCGACAACTCTTTTGGCGTTTTTGGCGACAAACTGCGCGATGGTTCCAATGCCTGTATAAAGATCATATACGAGTTCTTTTCCCGTGAGCCCGGCAAACTCACGCACGATTTTATACAACTCGTAAGCTTGTGCAGAATTGGTTTGGTAAAATGATTTGGCATGGATGGGAAACCGAAGCCCTTCCATTTCTTCCTCTATCACGGGTTTTCCGTGATAGCAAATAATTTCCAGATTGTAGAGTGTATCGTTTGGCTTGGTGTTGATGACGTATTGTAAGGAAGTCACTTGCGGAAATTTATCCAAAATAAAATTGAGCAACAACTCCCGATTGGTTTTGTCTTCGTGAAAAAACTGAACCAAGACCATGACCTCGCCGGTTGATGCGGTTCGAATCATCAGGGTACGCAAAAATCCGCTTTGATTTCGGGCATTGAAAAAAGCCAAATTCTTATCAATTGCGAAGTCTTTCACGGCGTTGCGAATGCTGTTCGAAGGTTCGGGTTGAAGGTAACAATTCTTCAAATCAAGAATTTTGTCCCAACGCCCGGGTATGTGAAACCCTAAGGCATTGTTTTGAGTGAACGCTTCATCGGTTGCAATCTCTGCCTCGGTCAACCATCGGCTGTCAGAAAATGAGAACTCCATTTTGTTGCGATAAAAATACGGATTAGCCGAGGCTAAAGCGGGTGTTTCTTCCGGCAATTCTACTTTTCCTATGCGGCGTAGGTTGTTGTAAACTTCTTTTTGTTTGAAGTACAACTGGCTTTCATAATCCATGTGTTGCCATTTGCAACCGCCACATACGCCGAAATGTTCGCATTTGGGCTGTGTTCTTCGCGCTGAAAGGGTATGAAAGAGAATGGCTTTCCCTTGGTGGTATCCTCTTTTTGATTTGTAAATGCGGATGTCACACACATCTCCGGGAACGGCGTTGTCAACCATGATGACCTTACCGTCGGGCGCTTTGGCAATGGAAACACCTCGCGCACCGGCATCCGCGATGCTAATTTGCGTAAATACTTTTTGAGCTTTTTTCGGCATCCGGCAAAGGTAAGAGAATTGAGCTGATTTGGAAATGTGATAATGTATCAATGTGGAAATGTGATAATGTAACAATTTGAAAATTTATTAATCTGAAGATGGGTAAATTTCCAAATCAACCAATTAACTAATCATCAAATCTATAAAAAATCCGTTGCAACCGTGTATCTGTGTTCTAAACCATACACATAATTCTTTGATGGATTGATTATTTTTTTTAATACTTTTATAAAGAATTCCAATCCTAAACTTATGAAATTTCTGAGAAACCTACTGAAAACCTTGTTGATTTTGATTCCGCTTTTCGGGGTAGCACAAGCAAAAATCAGCAAAAACAAGCAAGCTTTGGCTGCTTCGGTTGATAAACACGAAGCCGAATTAATCGAACTAAGTGACAAAATATGGTCGTATGCCGAAACGGCACTTACCGAAAGCCAATCGTCCAAAACTTTGGCCGATTATGCGGAATCGCAAGGATTTAGGGTGACGCGCGGTGTGGCAGAAATGCCGACTGCTTTTATTGCCGAATACGGAAGCGGCAAACCCATCATCGGTATTTTGGGCGAATTTGACGCACTCCCCGGATTGTCTCAAAAAGCTCAAATCGGCAAAGACCCTGTGACTGCAGGCAATCCCGGACACGGTTGCGGCCACAACCTGTTTGGCGTGGCAAGTTTGGGCGCGGCACTCTCCGTAAAAGAATTGATGGATCAGGGAATAATAAAAGGTACGATACGTTTTTACGGGACTCCGGCCGAAGAAACCATCGGCGGGAAAATATACATGGCGCGAGCCGGTCTATTTGACGATTTGGACGCGAGCATCGACTGGCATCCCGCAGACAAAATAGAAGCTGCCGTGCAAAGTACCCAAGCTTTGATTGATTTTAAAGTGAGTTTTACCGGAAAAACATCGCATGCCGCGGCAGATCCTTGGAACGGGGTGAGCGCTGTAGATGCCATGGAACTTTACACCACCGGAATCAACTATCTGCGGGAACACGTGAAACCATCTGTCAGAATTCATTATCTGATTGAAGATGCAGGTGATGTGGTCAATGTTGTTCCCGAACATGCAAGAATCTGGACGCGGGTGCGCGACAGCAAACGGGAAGGCATGTACGAAGTTTATCAAAAAGTTTTAAAAATCGCTGAAGGTGCTGCCATGATGACGGGCGCAACCTATGAAATAAAATTGGTTTCGGGTATGCATGAAATACTCATCAACCGGACAGGAGCCGAGGCTTTGCAGAAAAATTTGGAAATGTTGGGCGATATCACCTACACCGAACAGGAAACTGCTTTTGCAAAAGCCATACAAGAAGCCACCAACAAACCTCAAGTAGGCATAGACGGCACAGTAAAACCGCTTCGCGTGACGGAAAAAGACCCGCCCGGCGGCTCGACAGACGTGGGTGATGTGAGTTGGATTTCCCCGCATATCACCATGAGCGTGACTACGGCGGCCAAAGGTACGCCTTGGCATTCGTGGGCGGTAGTTGCTTGCGGGGGCATGTCGATTGGGCACAAGAGCATCCCGTATGCGGCCAAAGCCATGTCGTTTACCATGATAGATATGTTTGAAAATCAAAACCTGATTGACGCGATGAAGAAAGAGTTTAAGGAAAGAAAAGGCGATTATATCTACAAAGCCATCCTTCCGGACGGACCGCCGCCGGTGCCTTCTTCAAGTGAGGAGTGATATTTGTTTGAAAATTTTTCATGCATTAAAAAGACTAACACATAAAAGATGAAAAGACTTATTTTATCGACAATTATCTGCTTTATCGGTTTACACTCTTTTGGACAAATGATTATGACTGCGGAAGATGTAAATCCTGATAATGTTTGCAAACAAAACAATATTTATTTTTTAATTGAGAAAAAAGCACGCCCGATAGAATTGATTGATTCAATTGAAATTAAATTAAATCGAGCCGTTTTATTTGCTAAAAACAAACCCTCATTTGAATCAAAATCCACAATACAATTTGCTGTAAATTGTAATGGAGAAGTTGGAGGTGGTTTCCATATTGTTATAAAATCGGGGGATCAGAATCTAGACCACGAATTAATAGACTTCTTCAAGACTATTACAAATTGGAAACCCGGCATGATAAAAAAGAAAGCTGTTGATAGTTGGTATATGTGGAGACTTGAAATTAAAGATGGTTATATAGACATTTTGAACTAATCGCGTATGTTTACAGCGCGTATGAAACTTGTGCCCTTTTGTATTACGAATGAACATCTGTGTCGAAAGGCTTGTTGATTGCGAATTGACAAAACGTCATAAACCAAAAAATTCAAATATCATGGGCGGAGAAGGCAGCATGTCGCATGCAAACCAAAGTTTGAAGCAAAATCGGGCTTTGTTGAGAAAGGCAAATTACAGAAAACTTAAGAATCTTTACTTACAGCATTCAGCGAAATTAGAACTTGAGTTTAAAGAAGTAAGCTCGAAAGAGTTGGCTGGCATAAAAAATAAAATACGGTTGCAGCATAAACAAAATGCCCGAAAGGAACTTGTCTTCACGCTTGTTGCAATTATACTGGCTGCTTTGTTTTTTGTATTGTTATATACCCGTTTTATTGAATAAAATTACTTCCGAATCAAATGGAATCTACCGAAAACTCACATTTTCTATAGTTCACTATTCCAACTCAAACAAAAAATGATTGTAGGGAAATCGTTCGATATGGATTGACTTCACAGCTTGGTAAACACGGTCTTTAAAATTTTCCATATTATCTTTGTTTAAAGCGGAAATAAACAAGGCATTTTCTCCCGTTTTGGCCATCCAAGTTTGTTTCCAATCTTCCAAAGTAAAATGTTTCTCGGTTTTCTCCGTGACCAAATCATCCGCATCGATAGTTTGGTGGCGGTAGGCATCAATCTTGTTAAAAACCATGATGACAGGCTTTTTGGAACAGTCTATTTCTGCCAAAATGAGTTGCACGGATTTGATGTGGTCTTCAAAACTTTCGTGCGAGATATCGACGACATGAATGAGCAGGTCGGCTTCGCGCACTTCATCCAAAGTGCTTTTAAACGACTCGACCAATTGGGTCGGCAATTTCCGGATAAACCCAACGGTATCCGAAAGTAGAAACGGAAGGTTTTTTATCACCACTTTTCGCACCGTCGTGTCGAGGGTGGCAAAAAGCTTGTTTTCGGCAAATACCTCTGCCTTACTGATTACATTCATCAGGGTCGATTTGCCTACATTCGTGTACCCGACAAGCGCTACCCGGACTAACGCGCCGCGGTTGCCACGCTGTACGGACATCTGCCGGTCAATGGTCTCAAGTTTCTTTTTCAGCAACGAAATCCGGTCGCGGACTATCCTGCGGTCGGTTTCGATTTCGGTTTCTCCCGGGCCACGCATCCCGATACCGCCTTTTTGCCGCTCAAGGTGTGTCCACATGCCCGATAGACGGGGCAACAGGTATTGGCACTGCGCAAGCTCTACTTGGGTGCGGGCATAGGAAGTCTGGGCGCGTTGGGCAAAAATATCGAGGATGAGATTAGTCCTGTCCAACACTTTGCATTCGAGTATTTTACTGATGTTTTTTTGTTGAGCCGGAGAAAGTTCGTCATCAAAGATAATGGTCCCAATTTTGTGTTCCTTGATATAATCCAAAACCTCATCCATTTTCCCGGTTCCAATAAACGTTTTCGGGTTTGGAGTATCTAATTTCTGAACAAAACGCTTGACCACATCGCCACCGGCCGTATAGGCCAAAAACGCCAATTCATCCAAATATTCTTTGGATTTTTCTTCAGCTTGTTGAACCGTTATCAACCCAACTAACACGACCTTTTCGTAGTCTAACGCCACTTTTTCTAACATGCTTCCCCTCAGATTTGATTTTACAAAGTTACCTGATTTTTAACAAAAAAAGCCCACCGTATTGGCAGGCTTTATTGCTATTCAATTTAGTTTGCTTAATTCGGCAATCCTTTGATGGCCACATTATCTATTTGAATGTTAGTGGTTACGCCCGGATCGGCTCCCGTATAGACAAACGCGATGTAAACATTGCCTGTGATACTGCTGAGCGAAACCTCATTTGTTTTGATAAATGCCGGCATAAAACCCGAAGTCAATCGTTCGGTAATACTCAATTGAGCCGTAATATCCGTCCAAGTGAAATTATCCGGGTTTCCCGTTCCGTCATAATCTGTGGAATATTTGACTATAAGCGCATCGCCGTTATAGAAGTTTTGTGTATAACCAAAAGAAAGTGTTTCTTGACTCGAGGTTGCTAAATTGATGGCCGGGGTGATAAGCCAAGTTGTGAAAGTTTGCCCTGTTCCAAAAGCAGAGGCTTGGGCGTATTTGTTGCCGCTAAACAAGCGCGCTTCCCAGTTTTCGGTTCCCCCACCGGTGATAATCGAATTCCATCCAGCCAATGCCACCGGCCTGTTATTTCCGGTCACAGCAATAGACTCAAAATCTTCAAAGAAAATATTGGTAGGTTCTGTACATCTCGTTCCGGTCAGCCCTGCCGCGCCGTTTGTATTTCTCAAAACCAACTCAGGTGAGTTGACAATATTGGCAATCGCGACAATACTGCCGTTGCCCTGAGCGACTTGCGTGCCTCCGAAAGTCGCTGATGATTGTGTGAACACTCTTAAGTTGTCTGTACAATCTGTGAGGGTTCGGCTACCCGCATAATTTGATGTCAAATTGTCTTGAGCAAACTGCACATTGTTGATTTGAACCAATTGAGATTCAAAAGCATTGGATAAAACTTGTGCAATAGTAACAATCTTTGGTGTCGGGAGAGGCTGGTTTTGGGACACAATTTCCAATTGGGTTTGCCCATTCACTTGCCCGTCAAAGTTGACATCTCTCAATTGAACTTGACCTGAGAAAGTGTCAACCTTCAATCCTTGAACAAAAACCCTGACGCGATCGCCTTCTACCAAAGTGTGCCCGTCAATATCAAAACGAAGAACGATACCACCTGTTTCATCTTGAATGACGGCATTTCGAGCTGTGATATTTCCTTCGTTGTTTCTCGAAAGTGTGACAACACCTTCAACAAACCTGGTGTCATTTATTGCTACATCTTGAGTAAATTTTCGCAAAGCACCTACCCCAATTCGGCTAAAATTACCTCTTGGATTGGTCAACTTAATATCCTCTTCTGTGCGTGCCAAAAATTGGAAATCGTTGCCAAACTTGGTCAAAACACCTCGAATACTTCCGTTTCCTTCAGGGACTTTACTGCCTGCAAAATCAGCAAAACTGCTGGTTCTGAAAATGACTTCAAAACCAAACTCATCGGTTATTTTACGATTGGTAGCTCCTCCAAGGTCTTTATTTGGGTCGTAGTAGTTGTCGCCGAGTTCGTTGTCTTTAAATTGGACATCCGTAAGCTCGATAAGTTTATTCAGGTATTGATTGGAAATTTGGTCTATTGTGATGTGTTGTACCAACTGTCCTTCATCGATTATTTCACAAGAACGGGCTAAGAAATCGGCTATTTGCGGCTCGGCTATACGCCCGACATTACTGCCAAATAGTGCGCCGATGTTGACTGAATTGGAGTTTACTTGGCTAAAAAGGTTTTTTAGTTTAAAAAACACTTTGCGCCCGGGTCCGTAGTTCAGATAGGTGTTGGTTGCATCGAGAGCCAAACTGAACGAAGCACTGCCGTCTAAGGTTTGGAAGGAAATTGTTTTGAAAAAATTTCCGCCTTCATCACTCGAAACCGCGTAAGCTTCGATGATGTCATCGTTGGTAAATTGTGTAGCGGTTGCCGTAGCTGCATCAACCACTTCTTGAACCGATTTATTGGAAATGAGGTTTGGTTCATTGCAGTTGAGTGGAGGTGTGCCAAAATCGTCATCATTGACACAGGAAGACAGCAATGCTCCAAAAAGGAGTGTAAAAACAGCTAAAAGAAGGGTGTTATTTTTCATTTCTTAATAAATTACAAATTAAAAGGAAACATATAGATTGATAAAAAAGGTTCTTGCAAACCCATAAAAATATCGAGGTCCGAATGAGGGTGTACCATTCAAATTGTCGGCATTGAGTTCGCGGAAGTTGGCCGCCCTAGATTGTTCAAAGCCACCCGTTTTAAATTTTTCGTCAAACAGGTTATCAACACTTGCAGTGAGCCCGACAAAGTAACTTTTAATACGCCAGGATTTCCCTGCCACCACGTTGACCAAATAAAAATCATCCAATCTTTCTTGTTTGAGGAGTTTACGTCCGGCTTCGGTTGTTGCTTCCGGGAATGGAAATCCGTCCGGATCGTCTGGATTGATAAAAAACTGTTCGGTACGCGGTACGGTTGCAATGTCAACATAGTTGTCAGCTATAAAATTGGCGTTGGCACCGACCCACCAAAATTTAGGGTTACGATATTCAAAACCCAATGACAATGCCGTTTGAGGTGTGCCGGAAACTTTGAAATCTTTGATAAAGGCATTCCCCAAATCTCGTGTGCCGATGATTGCATCTTCGGTGTTCAAAACTACGTTGGCATCATCGCTAAAGGTATATTGTCCAACAGCAGCAGCGGCATTTATCTCGATGGTTGGGGTTGCTTGCACTTCGATGCCAAACTCACCACCAAAATTTTCTTTATCGATTCCGGTGACCACTTCCGAAAAGAAGTCATTACCCGTTCCGCCAAAATCTGCAAAGAAAAACGAGATTTCCGTGGCATCTCGGAATTTGGTATAATAGCCGGATAATCTCGCTTTCACGATGGGTGTCCGGATGATATAATTTCCGTCAAAAGAAAACACTTTCTCCTCATCTAGACCGTTTACGACATCGTTATTTACCCTAGTATTGGAAAAACTGTTTCGGATGCTCGGTGGCTTGGTTAGGTAACCTGCATTTAAGGAAACAGCGTGGCGGCCGGTTATTTTATAAGTGAGGCCACCTTTCACGCCATAAGTTGTGAAATCCAATTTTTCGCTTTTACCAAAAGAAGTTTCAGGGTTTCGTCCATTTCTGTAAAGCCCGTTTCGCTGGTAGTCTGTATAATCGAGTTTGGTAGCAAGAAAATAGTCGAATTTGCCTGTTGACATTTGAAGTTGTGCAAAACCTTTAATGTCGTTGGATTCTATCTCATAGTTGTAGGCAAATCGGTCGCCGACACCGACAGCCCTATCCGGGTTGTTAAGGTCGCTTTGTCTGGCATCACCTGTCGAAAAATCGTCAACGTCTCTAAAAAACTGTCCACCCAATAGGTCTAAGACATGAGCAAAGTTATCAGAATTCAGGTGTCTGTACGTTACGCCTGCATTCAATTTTATTTGATCCGACAGTTGGGTGTTGAGAATCGAATTGGCCGTAAAAAGTTGGTCATCAATCCGGTCTTCAAAAAGAATATGAACGCTCTCACCGTTTCCCGTGCTTTGGTTTTGTTCATAAAGTGAAGCCCAATCGATTTGTTTGTTTTCTAAAAACCGGATTCTATTTCGTTCAGCATTATCAAAGTCGGGATTGGTGATCCCGGTAAATGAATCGTTGTTTATATTCAAATAAAAAGAAGGAAGTTTCCTAAAGTTGACCGGGTCGGAAGTGTTTGCGTTGGAAAATTCGAGCCGGCTATTGCCTATTTTACCAAATTGGTAAGACACATTGGTATTTAGTTTTGTTTTCTCGGAGATAATCCAATAATGGTTGAGCATAAAAATCGGTTCTTCCACCTCTCTCACACGCGAATTGCGTTTATCTCCATTTTGATAACCCCAATAGGAGTTGTATTTATAATCGGTCAAGTCTTTGACTTCTTGGGTATTTGGCGAATTTCTGCCACGTCTGTTGGGCGTATAGATAGCCGAAAAATTGAGACTGTGCTGATCATTTAATTTTTTCTCTACACCGAGAAAAAAAGAATTGGAATCGTAGAAAGTGCCGTCAAAGTGGCCTTCGTCTGCCCAACGCCTGCCGATAGAGACACTGTATGCCCAGCCACTTGTCGTCTGTCCGGAGTTGTAGGTAGCCATCAGTCGTCCGGTGTAATTCCGATTGGTTGCAGAGCCTGTAAATCTCGCGCCTTTCCGAAGTTGGGATGCCCGCGTGTTGATGTTGGTTGTTCCCAAAACACCTCCGAATGTAAAATCGGAAGGAGTCAGCATGTTGGCGAGTTCTTGGTTGCGGGTAACATCATTGAGCCCACCCCAATTGTTAAATTGAGGCCTGCCGTCCAAAAGTTTATTGACCGGCAATCCGTTTATTAAGACTGTTCCATTTTCGGAGTCATAGCCACGAACCCTGAACCTGGCTTGGCCAAAATTAAAAGCTGCAGCCTGCAAAAATGCGTCACGAGAGGATTGCAACAGTCCGGCTGTATTTTCAGAGCCGGAATTGTCCTCGTTCAAATCATCTTCTGTCAGAGAGATCAGATTCGTCACTATCTCTTGTGAAGCATTGTAAACCATCGAAATGGATTGCAAGTCTATTTGTGAGACGGACGTCATTTCCAAAGGAATACTTTGGGTTAGGTAACGGTCATAAATAATTACCAAAACCTGCTTCCCTTCCGGAATATTTTGCAACACAAAAGCACCATTTACATCGGTCACAACCGAAATATTGGTGTTTTCAATACTTACTAATACATTGGAAAGCGGTTTGGTTGTTGTGGCATCTATCACTATACCCCTAACCGAATTAAGGTTTTGAGAAAAAACTAAAGCAGAAAGTGATAAAAAAAATAAGAGTAAAATTTTTTTTTCCATATGATACTGTTATAATTGCATCTTAACATAAACTTATGTTAATGTTACAAAAGTAAACTTTATAAATTATAATCCATATTTTTGCAGTATAAAAAACCAAACATTAACCCTCACTTAACCGAATGTCTAATTTAAGTTAACATATGAAAAAAACACTGTATTTTCTAATACTTTGGTTGTCTGTTTTTTCAACCCAACAAGTATTTTCACAAAAACTTTTTAAAGCCCATACCATTGCCTTTTATAATGTTGAAAATTTGTTTGATACCATCAACGACCCAAAAACTTACGATGATGATCGCACACCGAATGGAAAAGATAAGTGGACACAAAAAACTTACAGGGATAAAGTAGCAAAAACGGCAAGGGTCATCAGCGACATCGGAAAAGAATTTACCAAGAACGCACCTGTTGTGATTGGATTGGCTGAAATTGAAAACCTAACCGTATTAGAAGATTTGGTAAATGACCCGCAACTTTCACCCTATCATTATGGCATCATTCATTTTGACTCGCCCGATGAAAGAGGGATTGATGTCGCATTTTTATACCAAAAACAATATTTTGTGCCTGAAAGTTTTTCAAAACAAGAACTCATCATGTATCATTTTGATGAACCGACAAGACGAGATTACACACGTGACCAATTGTTGGTAAGCGGATCATTGGACGGTGAAGAATTTCACTTCATTGTCAACCATTGGCCTTCGAGAAGTGGTGGTGAAAGCCGAAGCAGGCCCAACAGGATAGCCGCTGCCAGACTCAATAAAAAAGTAATAGATTCTTTACAAAAAATCAACCCAAAAGCGAAAATTATCAGTATGGGGGACCTAAACGATGATCCCACCAACGCGAGTATGAAAGAAGTGCTCAAAACCAAGGCTAAAAAAGAAGATGTTTCCGGAACCGACCTCTTCAATCCAATGGAAAACCTTTACAAAAAAGGCATCGGGTCTTTAGGCTACCGGGACAGTTGGAATCTTTTTGATCAAATTTATATGTCGGCACCTTTGGTAGGAAAAGATTTTTCCGATTTCAAATTTTATAAAGCCGCTGTGTTCAATGCCGCTTATCTGATTGCTAAAGACGGACGCTACAAAGGCTACCCGTTCCGAAGCTATGCAGACGGTGGATACACCGGTGGATACAGCGATCACTTCCCCACCTATATCCAAATTATAAAAGAAATACATTAATTTCGGCCTTCCTTCGATTGGCTCCGGCGACAGCAATTTTAATTAATGTTGTCAATATCTTCATACATTCTAATTTGCACACCACAATTCCGCTTCAATCTGTTGCCACCGACTCCGCTCATTTCATATACATCAATCCTGCTCTATCAGCGAACCAAAAAACAACGCATTCACGAATGCTTTGTTGGTGCCGAACATAAATCCTCTGAAACTCATGTCATCGGCAAATAAAATAACGCGGCCTCTTACTTGGCTGTGCGTCAAAATAGAAGCTGAGTTGCTAATTTGTTTGAGATTTTCGGGATGGACATACCCACTGATAAGTGGGTTAGAATCGTAAATTGCAACTTTTCCAAATCTGTTTTTGCCGGGGTTTAGAAAGATGTTGTGGTTGCGATAGACCACTAATTCAGGCCGGGTATAACCAAATCCGATGGGATGCGTAATGTCAATAGCGGTTTTGTAATACGAGCCGCCAGTTTGTTTTGAGCCGTAAAAATCGGACGCATCCGCATAATTCCCGCGTGCCAAGCTGTCGGGTTTTATTTCCGGCTTTTTAAGTGTTGCAGTAGTCAAATCGTTTCTGATAGCCCAGTTGATTGCTGTCCGTTGCAGGATAAGCGTCCCGCCAGCGTTGACCCACTCTTTGAGCTTGTCTTTGTTGAATTCTGAATGATTGCCTGAAACCAACACGATGACATCGAAGTCATAAAGATTGATATTTCTGAAATCGGAAACATCCGTTTTGGTGATGGGCATGTTGACCTTGGTGTCCAAAAAATGCCAAATTTCGCCGGCTTCATAACTGCTAATCCCCTGCCCAATGGGCATCAAAACTTTGGGAAATTTGACCGTTTGAAAGTTTCGGCTTCCCAAATCGACACCGCTAATATTTATCCCGGTGGATACCGCAAAAATGGGAACTTCGGTGTTTTTGGAAGCATCGCTTATTATTTGATACAATTTATCGGCATCGACATTTTGGTCGGCTACCGAAATGAGCAAACTGCCGTAGCCGAATGTTTTTTCACCTTGGCCTGTGAGTGATTTAAACGGTTTGAAGGAAGTTTTAACAAAAACATTGTGGGACAACAAATAATTCAAAACTTTTGGGGCATTGTAATCTGACCAATCAATCAAATAGGCGTAGGATGCTTTTTTGACAACAGGCAAAACCGGTTGGATGTTTTCCGCCGTTGCCAAAGCACCTTCCAAATTTTTGATTTTTTTGAGCACAGCATGCGGCAAGTTATACCCCAAAACCATCGACCAGGCTGAAGTGTCATAAAAAACGCTGTCGTGAAATTTGGTAACGTTTTCAAAAATTGAACGCACCATCAAATACTGCGGTTGGCCGGTCGGGACGGCATAGGCATACCCTTTTTTAAAATTGAGGTTGCCCGAAGTTACGTCTTGATTGAGTTCATAGGTTTTGATATCGTGTTTCAACAGAAGTCCGACAAACTTTCGGGTGCGGGTTGGGTCATTTTCGTCGCCGAAAACATGGTACTCATTTGCTTTTTTACCTTCGTTATAGGCATCTGTAAAAAACTTTTTTTGAAAGTCGATTAGCATTTTTTTGTTGTCAATCGATGCTTTGAGGGTTGCCAAGCTCGTACGGAGATGATTGCGGATGGCAAATTTGAATTCCAAAGGTTTGGTCGTGGTGTTTTGGATGCGGCCTTCTGAGCGGGCTTGTTCAAACACGAGTCCCAGGCCGCCGTGAATGTCCGGATAAGTAGAGCCATAACCCGGATACGAATTGTCAAAAACTTCCCGAGACCAGTAGAGCGACCCGATTTCATCGAGCGATTGCTGGAAATATTTGGCAAAGGCAGGGTTGATCACATCGTAATTGTATCTCGGCACAACCGGATTTTCGGAGCCGTACCTTTTGGTTGGTTCAAAAAAGTAGGTAGCATCAGTTCCCATTTCGTGGTAATCGGTAACCACATTCGGCAGCCATTTGTGGTAGAACGCCACCCGGTTTTGACTTTCCACTTGCGCCAACGGAAGCCAGTCGCGGTTGAGGTCAAACCAGTAGTGGTTGGTACGTCCGCCGGGCCACATTTCCTGATGTTCGGAATCTGACGGGTCGGCTACGGGTGGAATCCCACGGCGCGCATTGACCCAATTGGTGTGCCGGTCGCGTCCGTCCGGGTTTAAAACCGGTTCGATGAAAGTAATGGCGTTTTTGAGATATTCTTCAACTTCCGCTCCTTGTGCAGCCACCAGATAGTAGGCTGTAAGCATGGCGGCTTCCGCGCTCGAAGCTTCATTGCCGTGTACGCCATAGCCCAACTGCACAATGAGCGGTTGGTTTTCATCGAGTGATGCAGCGGGGTCTGAAACAGACAGGTGTTTTTGGCGGATCGTTTCTTTGTTGGCAAGGTTTTCGGGGGATGACACAAACAAATATACCTGCACCCGGTGTTCCGCCGAATTGCCGATGATTTCAACTTCTGCCCTCGGCGACAGCTCGGCGAGTTTTTCAAAATAGGAAACAATGCGGTCGTGGCGCGTGTGCCATTCGCCAATCGGGTAACCTAAAAATTGTTCCGGAGAGGGGATTTTTGGGTCAAAACTTGTGCCTTTGGGGAAAAAATAATCGTTTTGAGCCTGACTAAATGTGATGGATGTCAGTAAGATAAAAGAAAATATGAATTTTTTCATGTCGATAATTTTGTTAAAATTAAATGTTTTTTAGGAATCTAAACCGAGATTTTCTTTTTTAATCCTCGGATTATGCTCAAATTTGTTTTCATTTGAACAATAAGCACAACCAATGCCTGCACCAACCTTTCGATTTTCTACCGGCACCGTAGCTTATCCGCTGTTTCTGGTGTTGAGCCTGTGGGTGATTTATTGGCTCGATGTACGTTTTGGAATCGACACTTCGCTGTTGGGAGTTTACCCGAGAAAACTTTCGGGTTTGCCGGGTATATTTTTGTCGCCTTGGGCACATGCCACGCTCTCGCATTTGTATCAAAACAGCCTTCCGTTGCTCATCATGCTCATTGCTCTATTTTATTTTTATCGCTCCGTAAGCTTTAGGGTATTGTTTTACGGGCTTTTACTAAGTGGATTGTTTACATGGGTTTTCGGTAGGGCATCTTATCACATCGGCGCCAGCGGTATGGTTTACGTACTTTTCGGCTTTTTGTTTTTCAGCGGAATTTTCGCAAAATACTACCGGTTGATGGCGCTCTCACTGGCGGTTGTTTTTTTCTACGGAAGTATGATTTGGTATGTCTTTCCCATCCGGGAAGGCGTTTCGTGGGAAGGCCATTTGGGCGGATTTCTGGGCGGATTGTTATTGAGTATTGTTTACAGGAAACAACTCAAAGTTCCCGTAAAATATCATTGGGAAGAAGAATTTTTCAATGAAGGCGATGACGACTTTCTAAGGCACTTCGATGCAGAAGGAAATTTTTTAGAGCAAATTCCTGAAATTGAGAAGGAAGAAGACGGCAAAGACATTTATTAATGGGAGCATCCTTTAGTTCAAAAAACGGTTTCGACTGCGCTCAACCTAACAAGGATTTTTAAAAATTTGACAAGAACTAATTGACCAACCTATTAATAGCATTTCAATTCCTGACAATGGCAATCCTTTTATGGATTGTATCTTTCGGATGTATTCTTAGAGAGTTTCTTGAGTGGGTTTTGAGAATCCGTTAGATAGCTTCTACGATTGCGAAAAATGTCAATAGCTGTATAAACTGCTTGGCGAAAAGATCCCGGATCGGCGAGATTTTTCCCGGCTATATCAAATCCGGTGCCGTGGTCGGGAGAAGTCCGGATGTGTGACAAGCCCGCTGTGAAATTGACTCCACCACCAAATGCCAAGGTTTTAAAAGGAATCAGACCTTGGTCGTGATAGGCAGCCAAAATGCCGTCAAAGTTTTTATAATTGGCGGAACCGAAGAAACTGTCGGCAGCGTAAGGCCCATAAACCAAGGCTTTGTCATCTTTAAATTGTTGGATAACGGGTATGAGAATGGCATCGTCTTCCTGGCCGATGACACCGTTGTCGCCACAATGCGGATTGATGCCAAGCAAGGCAATTTTGGGTTTGCTGATGCCAAAATCTTGTTGAAGAGACTGTATGAGCAAATGTATTTTTTTCTTGATGAGGGCTTCGTTTAGATGGCTTGCAACTTCACTCACCGGGATGTGATCTGTGAGCAACCCTACCCGTAGATTGCCACTCACCATGAGCATCAGGCTTTCGCCTTCCAATTCTTTGGCGAGATAATCGGTATGACCCGGAAAATTAAATTCTTCGGAGTGAATGGTGTGTTTGTTTATAGGAGCGGTGACCAAAACATCGATGCTTCCTTCTTTGAGTGCTTTGGTTGCTTCCCTGAGCGATTGAAATGCCAATTTTCCAATTTCAAAATCCGGTTTGCCAAAATTGATTTCGGGGGTTTCTTTCCAAAGATTGACAACATTTATTTTGCCTTCTAAGGCATCTTTTGGATGGTTGATGCCATATAAAAGTTGATCAAAATCAAATTGCCTTTTTATAAAAGTAAGTGTTTTGGTCGATGCAAAAATCACCGGCGTACACAAATCGAGCATCATAGATTCTTCGAACGTTTTGAGAATGACCTCTGTGCCAATTCCGTTGAGGTCTCCCACAGAAATCCCTACTTTGATTTTTTCGTTACTCATGGTCTGCAAACGCTTTAGTATTCTTATCTTTGAAGCTACAAATGTAATTAATAATCCTGACAATGTTTACCGGTATTATCGAGTGTTTAGGAACCGTTCATTCCTTAAAAAAGGAGCAAGACAACTTGGTTATTAGCGTTGAAAGTTCCATTTCAAGCAAATTAAAAGTGGATCAAAGTTTAGCACACAATGGGGTTTGCTTGACCGTAACTTCTTTAGACAAAGCAAAAAACACCCACACTGTAGTTGCCATAGAAGAAACTTTAAACAAATCGAATCTTAAAAATATCGAGGCAGGGCATCAAATTAATTTAGAAAGAGGCATGAAACTTGGCGATCGATTGGACGGTCACATCGTGCAAGGGCATGTTGACCAAACCGCCGTTTGTGTAAAAGCGGAAGAACAACGAGGAAGTTGGGTTTTTGGCTTTGAATATGATGCAAATCTCCATAACATCACCATCGAAAAAGGATCAATTACCGTCAACGGCGTGAGCCTGACAGTTGTCAACTCAGAGGGAAAAACCTTTGAAGTCGCAGTTATCCCTTATACATTTGAACACACCAATTTTAGTATGTTGAAAAGGGGAGATTGGGTTAACTTAGAATTTGATGTAATAGGAAAATATGTGGCTAAACTTTTGAAGCAACATTCTTAAAAATCCCGGCTTTAGCCAAGACACCCAATAACACAGCAACAATTACCAAAACCAACAAACCTTGATCTATCGGAAGACCGGGAGGCGGTGGTGGAGGCATCGGTGGGGGTGGATTTATGTCTCCTGATAATAAAAACAACATTGTAGTTGTTAATGGCATATTGGTAGTGGTCTAGTATTGTTTTTGCAAAAATAAACAAAATTGTTTTACAACATAATTAATTCGTTTAACTGTAAATAATTAACGATAAAACGTTTTTAAACTAACTTTTTGTTAAACTGAAAACGAAACAATTGCCAAAAAATTATAGGCTAATCATAAAACCCGTTTCAACATGAAAAGTGTTTACACCGCTATTTGGACTTTTTAGCCCGGCATTAGAGAGGTGACGAATTCCGGCACGAATATCGAAAGATGTTTTTTTGAAGGTTTGGAGACTGATGCCCAACGAGGCTTGGCTGGCAAAATTGATTCCTTTTGGCAATCGCGCGGTTGAATCGCCGAGGTAAAGTGCACCAAAACTGATGATTCCGTAAGTGCTTAAATATTTTGTCAGATGATGCCTGAACAATATCCCATTGGTGATTCCATATTCAAGCAAATGTTCTTGATCGACTACCTTATTTGCTTTCCTTTCTTCCTCAGTTAGGTTGAGAGTCCTGTTAAATAGACGAAATTTTGTAATGTTTACCTGTGGTTCCGAAAGAAATTCATAATCAAAAACACGTCCCTTTTTCAACAAGTAACTGAATTGAAGTTTGATTTGGTTGCTTTCCCAAGAATAGTCAGCTTCTTTGTAAGGCGATTGGTCTGCCCAACCGTACATCACACCTATTTTGACCCGATGGTTTTCTTTGAAAACTTGCGCTTGCATATTATAACAGGCCGCTATGGCAAGTAAAATAAGGATATGTTTATACATGTAAGTTTGATCGGTTCAAAATTGGTTTGATGAGTTCGCTTTAATTGCATTCACACGCTTTAAACGACTCGGTATAAGTCGAAGTGTTAAAATCAAACTTATAAATGAATTGTGTTTTTTAACAATATTTTATTTTTATTGTATCAGTGCCCTCCTCAAAATCGTAACCGGATGCATTGCTTCTTTACCCGTACCATCTTTGATTTGGTGGCGGCAACTAGTTCCCGCCGCGGCGATGAGTGTTTCCGAATCGGCTTTCCGAATCGCCGGAAACAAAGTTTGTTCACCAATCTGCATGCTGAGTTCATAGTGTTCTTTTTCATAACCGAACGATCCAGCCATCCCACAACATCCTGATGGAATGATGGTTACCGTATAGTTTTCCGGGTAATTTAGGACAAAAAAGGTAGGCTCAGATCCCGACAAGGCTTTCTGATGACAATGCCCGTGTATTTTGATGCGTTTTTTATCTACGTGGAATTTTGTTCGCGGTATGTTTCCGTCTTGCATTTCTTTTTGAAGAAATTCTTCCATCAGATACGTGTGTGCCGAAATATTTTTGGCAGCGGTTTTATCGGTAGCCAACCGCAGGTATTCATCCCGGAAAGACAAGATAGCAGAAGGTTCAATACCTATCAATGGTGTGTTTTCGGTTATGAGGTTTTTGAATACTGAAATATTTTCGTCTGCAAATTTTTTAGCTTGAACCAACAATCCTTTGGAAATAAATGCCCGTCCGCTTTCCGCGTGTTTGACAAATTGGACTTCATATCCCAGCCCCCGAAGCAATTCGACAGCATCAATACCTACCGATGTGTCAAGGTAGTTGGTGAATTCATCGATAAAAAAGTAAACGGACTTATTTTGTGTTATACCCTGATTACCCTTAAATTTTTTTATCCATTTCTTCAAACTCATTCTAGACAGCAAGGGGATTGAACGTTGCTGTGCAACTCCCGAAAACGACTTGACGACAGAAGCTGCCAACTTGTTTGAAAAGAAAAAATTGGCTATCGGGACAAATCTGCTTCCAAGCCGATTGAAGGTATTGTTATAAGCAAATATTTTAGAACGGATGGGCACACCGTTGGTTTTTTGGTACTGGTACAAAAATTCAGCCTTTAAGGTTGCTGCATCGACATTCGAAGGACATTCGCCCACACATCCTTTGCAACTCAGGCATAAATCAAACACTTCTTTGAGTTGTCTGCTGTCGAATCGATTGGTTTGGGTGTTGTGAGTCAGTATTTCGCGCAAGGTGTTGGCGCGGGCACGCGTGGTGTCTTTTTCCATGCGAGTCGCGCGATAACTCGGGCACATGGTGCCACCGCTTTCGGGCAACTTCCGGCAGTCTCCGGCTCCATTGCATTTTTCTGCAGCCCGTAAAATCCCCAACGAATCTGAAAAATCGAGTATGGTTTCTACTTCCGGTACTTTCTCATCCTTTTCATACCGCAACGATGCGTCCATGGGCCAAGCGTCCACAATTTTTCCGGGGTTTAATATTCCCAGCGGGTCAAAAGTTTTTTTGATTCTTTTAAAAAGTGCATAATTGGCATCCCCCACCATTTGCGGGATGAATTCGGAACGGACAATGCCATCGCCGTGTTCGCCACTCATCGAACCCTTGTGTTTTTGAACCAAATTGGCAACGGCTTGAGTGATTTCCCTGAAAAGACGAACATCGTCAGATTTTTTCAAATCTAAGATTGGCCTCAAATGGAGTTCGCCGGCACCGGCATGTGCATAATAAACAGCCTCCTGTCCAAAACGCTCCATCAATCCTGAAAATTCTTTGATGTAGGCAGGTAAATCTTCGAGCGAGACTGCGGTGTCTTCAATACAAGCAACAGCTTTGCGATCGCCAATCATGTTTCCCAACAACCCCAATCCGGCTTTGCGCAGTTCGATTGCTTGGTTGATTTCATTTCCCTTTAAGATGACATCGGCATACGAAAAACCACTTTGCTTCAAATCCAACAACAGGTTTTGAGCTTGTTCTTCGACATCTTCGGATGAGTGGCCCGCCAGTTCAAACATCATAATAGCTTTCGGATCTCCGCTGATAAAAAATCGGTTTTTACGCTGAATGGAGTTATTTTTCGTGCAGTCCAAGATTACCTTGTCCAACATTTCGCAGGAATAGAGCCGGTGTTTCATGGCCACCAAAACAGCATTGATGCTTTTGTCGATACTGTCGAAATGCGAAACCACCATGATGTTGTTTGGAGGAGGCAAATCATCTAATTGCAATTTTATTTTAGTGGTAAACGCGAGTGTCCCCTCACTTCCGGTTAATAGTTTTGAAAAATTAAATGGAACATCCGTATGCCCGAAGACCGAATTTTCGAGTAAAGCATCAACCGCGTAACCGTTATTTCGCCTGTGGATATCGGGTTTGGGAAAGTGTTTTTTGATTTGGTTTTGGATGATTTCCGAAGACAGTTCTTCAAAAATTGTTCGGTAAAGCTTTCCTTCGAAATTGTTTAGTTTTGTTTTTTGTTCAAATTCCGATTGATTCAAATTTTCAAATACCACTTCACTGCCATCCGCTAGCAAACAGTTCATTTCCAAAATCTTATCACGAGTGACTCCGTAACGGATGGAAGTTGTGCCCGACGAGTTGTTGCCGACCATACCGCCTATCATACAGCGGTTGGAAGTGGAGGTATTGGGGGCAAAAAAAAGACCGTATGCTTTGAGATGATTGTTGAGTTCGTCACGTACCACACCGGGCTCAATGACGGCCGTCTTGGTTTCCGGATCTATTTCAATGATTTTGTTAAGATGTTTTGAGACATCGACAACGATTCCTTCACCAACCACTTGCCCGGCGAGCGAGGTTCCGGCAGCCCGCGGAACAATCGATAATTTGTGTGTTGAAGCAAAGCAAATAATCTTTTGAATGTCTGCGGTGTTTTTAGGGTAAGCAACTGCCAACGGTACTTTCCGATAGACCGATGCATCGGTTGCATAGATAGTTCGGGTTAAGTTGTCTGAGTGAAGGCTTCCTTCGAGTTGTTGACCGAGTTCTTGAAGTTGGGTAAGGTTCATTTTTGTGTATAAAAAAGCCTTGTAAAGTAAATCAATTACAAGGCTTTCACAAAAATTTTCTGTCAGTTTTTGTTGGCTATCTGCCGAAGAACCTGATTTTTTCGATACCTCCCGATTTGTTTAACATGTCGAGTAAGATAGGTTGGTCGTCAGATTTTGCCTCGATGATTTTGGAAACGTCTTCTACCGTATTTACCTTCACACCATTGATAGACGTAATTACATAACCTTCTTCTACTCCTCCGTATTTAATGAGATCTGCCCGATTGACACGGCTAACGACAACACCTTGTTTGAGGTTTCTCTTTTTAGCTTCTTCTGCACTCATGTTTTTAAGTTCAATACCGTACAAGTTATATCGAATCAACTCGTTCTTGGTCAATTTGACCTTAAAGTCTTTTATTTCCCCAGATCGGTCAACAGATACATTCACTTCATCATAGGGTCTTTTGGCGTTGAGATAGCCTGACAAATCAGCAAATTTTGAAATTTTGATGTTATCAAGTTTGATAATGACATCTCCTTTTTTGAGTCCTGCCTTAGAAGCGCCTGAGTTGGGTTCTACATCATCAATAAAAAAACCCTCCGTTTCGTTGAGCCCCAATTCTTTGACGAGTTCGTTGTTTACTTCTCTACCCGTCACACCTAAAATACCGCGCTGAACCCCTCCGAATTCCATCAAATCTTCAATCACTTTTCGTGCAATATTGCTCGGAACGGCAAAAGAATACCCGACATAAGAGCCGGTTTGGGACGTAATAGCTGTGTTAATCCCGATTAATTCGCCACGAATATTGACCAACGCACCACCGCTGTTTCCTGGATTGACAGCCGCATCGGTTTGGATAAATGATTGGATAGATTTTCTAGGGTCATTTCCCAAATCGCGCGCTTTGGCACTGATGATACCTGCTGTTACGGTTGAATTTAAATTGTATGGGTTCCCGACTGCCAACACCCATTCTCCTACTTTGGTGTTGTCAGAATCGCCAAAAGTAATGAAAGTCAAGTCTTTACCAGCTTCTATTTTGATGAGTGCAATATCGGTTTTGGGATCTGTACCGATAAGCTTGGCATCAAATTCACGATTGTCATTAAGGGTAATGCTGATTTTTGTCGCGTTTTCAACCACGTGGTTGTTGGTGATTATGTACCCGTCCGGAGAAATGATGACACCCGAACCGGATCCGACAATCTCTCTGTTCTGATTACCTCCAAAACCATATAAAAATTCGAGCAGTGGATTGACGGGATTGTTGTCAACTGCCGTGTTTTTGACATGAACCACCGTGTGGATTGTTTTTTCCGCTGCGTCTGTAAATTCAACCACATCTGTGGGTAATCCTGTCATGTTATTTGAAACATACTTTGTCTGCACAATTTGCGGACTCAAGCCGGTAACTATGGAATTTTGATTTTCCGGGCTTTTATCAAAAAAGAATTTGTATGAAGCTAAAGTGACAGCTCCGCCGATAACTGAAACTAATACAAGACTAAGAAACTTTTTCATCATATATTATTTTAAATTATTGAATAAAATTAATTGCAAAAATGATTCCCTTTTATCAGTTTAACGTCAGTTTAACGCCAAGCGTATTTCGTTGGTTTTATTTAACTTTGTCGTTTTAATAATCTTTATGCAAATCGAATTTTTTAAATACCAAGGAACAGGTAACGATTTTGTCATACTCGACAACAGAAAACTCAGTTTTGACAAAAACGATACCAAACTGATTGCCAAGCTCTGCGACAGAAAATTTGGCATTGGAGCTGATGGCTTGATTTTGTTGGAAAATCATCCTGTGTATGATTTCAAAATGGTTTATTATAACTCCGACGGAAGAGAAAGCAGCATGTGTGGAAACGGCGGGAGGTGCTTAGTTGCCTTTGCCAAGCAGCTTGGAATTATAACCCAAAAATGTGTATTTGAAGCGATTGACGGAATGCATGAAGCAACTATTTCGGACGATTTGGTCAGCCTGAAGATGCAAGATGTAACGATACTTGAAAGTTATACAAACCATGTTTTTTTAGACACAGGTTCGCCACATCATGTTACTTTGGTAAAGGATTTGAAATCTTTTGATGTTGTCCGAGCCGGGAGTTCCATCAGGCGGGGTGCGCCTTATTTTGAGAAGGGAACCAATGTCAATTTTGTAGAACAAGCCGGTTCAGACATTTTTTCAGTACGAACTTACGAGCGTGGCGTGGAAAATGAAACTTTGTCATGTGGAACAGGCGTAACTGCCGTTGCACTGGCTATGCATCATTTGAAAAAATCATCCGAAGAGGTGTGTTTACTTACCCCCGGAGGAGAACTCAAAGTGGTTTTCAAAAAAACGGCAAAAGGATATGAAAACATCTTTTTGATTGGTCCGGCTTGCTTGGTTTTTAAAGGAATCTATCCATGTTGAGTCTGAGGAATGCATATTGCCAACTTCGCGCATTGGAACCTGATGACTTGAATTTTCTATTGAAAATAGAAAACGACGAATCGCTTTGGAAAATCAGCAATACCCAAATACCTTATTCAAAATACCTTTTGACAGAATATATCAAAAATGCGGGAGAAGACATATACACAGCCAAGCAATTGCGCTTGGTGATTTGTCTTCGGGATGGAGAGGCAATAGGCTTGCTTGATTTTTTTGACTTTGAGCCCAAACACAAAAGAGCTGGTTTAGGTATTGTTCTAAACGAAGCTCATCGAAATAAAGGAATTGGCAATGCTGTTTTAAGCCTGGTTAAAGAATACGCTAAAAATAGCTTGGATCTACACCAACTTTATGCGAATATTGGTGAGCATAATTCCGCGAGTTTGAAACTATTTGAAAAATCAGGCTTTCAAAAAACCGGCACAAAAATCGATTGGATTTATGATGCAGGATTCTATGAAAACGAAATAATGCTTCAATTTATTTTTGCATCCTAAAAGTGTATTTCAAAAAAATATTTATTGCAACTGCATTTATCGGCCTTTTGATCGCCGGATATTTTTCATTTCGGATATATCAGATTGTCATGATGCCCAATACCAATTTCAACAATCCGGAAGCAACCCTTTTTATCAAAACAGGCGAAACATATTCGGAACTTAGAAAAGACTTGGAGCCTTTGTTGAAAAACATCGAAAATTTCGACGTGTTGGCAAAGCGAAAAGAATATGTATATAACTTGAAATCAGGTAAATACATTCTTAAAAAAGGAATGAATAACAACGCCATCATCAATACTTTGCGGACTGCCAATGTACCCATCCATGTTTCTTTTAACAATCAAGAAACAATCTACAATTTAGCCGGACGCATTTCCAAACAAATCGAAGCCGACAGTATTTCACTTGTAAACAGCATGTTAAATGAGGACTTTTTGAGTGAAAAGCGCCTTGATGATCAAACCGTAATAAGTTATTTTATTCCCAACACTTACGAATTTTTCTGGAATACTTCGTCTAGTCAATTTATTGAGAGAATGGGGAAAGAAAACCAACGGTTTTGGAATACAGAAAGACTGGCTAAAGCAGATAAATTAAACCTATCACCCATTCAAGTTAGTATTTTGGCGTCGATTGTTCAAAAAGAAACCAACAAGCACGATGAGATGCCTCGCGTAGCGGGAGTTTACTTAAATCGGTTGAAAAAAGGTTGGCCATTGCAGGCTGACCCGACCGTCATTTTTGCATTGAAAAAAACAAGCAAAAACTTCGATATCGTAATTAAACGGGTTTTGTTGAAAGATTTGGAAATTGAATCGCCCTACAATACCTACAAATACAAAGGATTGCCGCCGGGTCCAATTACTATGCCCGATATAGTTGCTTTAGATGCTGTTTTGAATCCGGAGACACATGACTATTTCTATTTTGTAGCAGATGTTGAAAATTTTGGCTATCATAAATTTGCAAAAACACTTCAACAACACAACAAAAACCGAATTAAATACCAACAGTGGGTTAACAAACAACGTATTATGCGTTAAAAAAACATCGATTTTCGGTGTCCAATTTTATCAAATATATGTTTTATATTACCATGTAAAGGCATTTTTTAAAGTTTTATAAATCAATTTAACGTCAATAAAAACAAGCGTTTGAAAGCGATTTAATTTACAAAACCCACATTTTCATTAAGATAAGATTAACTTGCTTAGATTGATACTGTATAAAAAAGGTTTATATTTGCAACGTTAATTTTAAGCACTTTGTTTCGACTAAGGTAAGGCTTAAAGGAAATTAAATCTTATGAAAAAACGAGTTATCAAGTATTCTTATTTTGTAGCCGTTTTAGCTCTTATCAGTTTCGGTTTTTCTGACAAAAAATCCATTAAAATACATCCCAGTTTTATAGTTACTGATCCTGTAGAAGCTGATTTTCCACAACATTATGCCTCTGCCAATCAAGAATTTGTCTTGAAAATTCCTTTCTACGGAAGATCATTTAATGCGTTTAAGGAACGGTTGGCTTTTAAAGAATCCGGAGGAAGGTATCATGCAGTCAATTCGTTTGGCTATATGGGTAAATACCAGTTTGGCTCGTCGACCTTGAAAATGTTGGGTGTACACGATACGGTAACGTTCCTTAAAACGCCGGTGCTTCAAGAAATAGTATTTGAAAAATACATCGCGAGAAACAAATGGATTCTCAGACGGGATATTGCAAAATACGATGGAAAAATCATCAACGGCGATTTGGTAACTGAGTCCGGTATTTTGGCTGCAGCCCACTTGGCGGGAGCGGGAAATGTGAAAAATTATTTAAGAAGCAACGGACAAGTCAGATTTTCTGATGCCAATGGTGCTTCCATACAGTCTTACATCCGCAAATTTTCAGGCTACAACTTGTCAATGATTAAAGAAGACCAGCACGCAAGACTCTAATCTATTCCTTTGGTTTAGACTTTTCAAAAAGACCTTTAATTCTTCAAATTATTGGTCTTTTTGTTTGTTTATCAGGCATTTGAAAAACGGGCAATCAATATAGACCATTTTTTGCAATTTCAGAACTAAAACAATTGACTTAGGTAACTAACTTTTAACCTGGATTTTTTTAATCCAAAATGCGTCAGTTTGAGTGAAATTCCGAGAGGAATTTTGTATCCATTATAAAATATTAGAAATCAGGTTATTATTGACCAAATCTAAATAATATTATGAAGTTCTTAGAGCCTATGCTAATGAAGATTTTGATAACTTATTTTTTGATTTTGTACCGTACAAACTGAATGTAAATTTAAATTTTTCATTTCTGTTATCAATCCCAATAAATCAAAATACAGGGCTTTGATAGTACAGCTGAAAATTTAAAATCAAACAAATATTTTGAATAATCCAAAGTCTTCGATTTCGTAGCTTTTCATTCTTTAAGTTAATTTAGGATAGCTGTAGTACTGAAAAATGGAAGGCTATAGGCTGAGATTAGATCAATAAAGAAGATGTCGATAAGATGGCCAAACGAACTTGAACCATTTGAAAAACCTATAAAAAAAGAAAAACCGCCTCTTTAGAGACGGCCTTGCGGTCCGGACGGGACTCGAACCCGCGACCCCCTGCGTGACAGGCAGGTATTCTAACCAACTGAACTACCGAACCAAATTCTGTAAGCGGTTGCAAATATACACCGCAATTTGGTATCTGCAAACATTTTTTCTTTAATTCAACCTTTTATTCATTCAAACAAAAAGCGCGCGCGCGTTCAGATAAGTTGAAAGTATCAATTCCAGCGAGTTGTGAATATCGGATTGAACATAACCTATTTGATATTTAGCACATTGCAGTTTGAGTGCTTCATTAAACTGCTGCATTTTTTGCTTGTAAATTTCTTTGATGTTGTCAGCAAACAAGTCGATTTTTTGTCCGGTTTCTACATCCACAAAACGCTTGGGTGTATTTTCAAAGCTGAATTCCTGCTCAGTGGTTTTGTCAATTACATGAAACAAAACTACTTGGTGTTTGTTGTGCTTGAGATGTTTCAACGCATCAAACAGCTGCCCGGGGTTTGTGGCAGCTTGAAACATATCGGTAAACAGAAAAACCAACGAACGACGTTTGATTTTTTCGGCAATTTGATGCAAAAAGGTAAATGTATCCGTTGAGGATGCTTGTTGATTTTCAAGCAAATCTTCCATTTGTTGCAACAGCATTCGGTGATGCCTGTCACTTCCTTTCTCTGGAGAATAATACGTGTAGTTGTCTGAATAAATACTCAAGCCTACAGCGTCGCGCTGGCGTTTAAGCAAATTCATCAAAGAAGCCGCAGCCAAAACAGAAAAACCGATTTTATTGTAGTTTTGGAGCGTCTGTGATTTTAACAGCGGATAATGCATCGAAGCTGAATTGTCGATGATCAGATGGCAACGCAGATTGGTTTCTTCTTCATAGGTTTTGATGTACAGCCTATCGGTCTTGGCGTAGTGTTTCCAATCGATATACCGGGTCGAATCGCCCGGATTGAAACTTTTGTGCTCAGCAAATTCGGCCGAAAACCCCCTGAAAGGGCTTTTGTGTATGCCACTGATAAAACCCTCCACCACCTGATTGGCCAAGAGCTGAAGGTTTCCGAATCCGGAGGTATGTTGGATGGCTTCTTTTAGTTGCATCGCAGAAATAAAAAAGGTTTGACTGAAAAATCAAACCTAATCAAATATTTTTAGATATTAGCTATACCAACGCATCTAATGCTTCGGTATAAACGGCTTTGGGAGAAACACCCACTTGGCGGTTGATCAACTCACCTTTCGAGAAAACCAAAACTGTCGGGATGTTTCGAACACCGTATTTGGCAGCCCATTGTTGGTGAGCATCCACGTCCACCTTCCCGACTAAGGCTTTGTCTTTATAATCATTGCTGATTTCTTCAATGATCGGGCCAACCATTCTACACGGTCCGCACCAAGCTGCCCAAAAATCAACCAATACCGGCTTGTCTGATTTTAACACAACTTCTTCAAAATTCGCATCTGTTATTTCTAATGCCATGGCTAATAATTTTTTAAATAAATAAATTCTTAATTCAAAATTAGTCTTTTTTTTATAAAATATCTTACACTTTTAATCACTTTTAATGATGAATCTATCGGGGTAGTTTATGGCTTTGCGCCTAGCATAAAAACCCATGTCTTCCGAGTGAGCGCGTAAAGAATCAGGAAATAGGTTCATTTGTTTTTTCAAAACTTGCGTTATCCTCTTCTTTTGGGAAAGCTTTCTTGTTAAAAACCAGTAAAAGCCCAACGCCTAAACTGATTGCTGTGTCTGCCAAGTTAAAAACCGGGTCAAAAAACGAGAAGTATTTACCACCAAAAAACGGTATCCATTCGGGTAGGTATCCCTCAAAAAGCGGAAAGTGCAACATATCGACTACTTTTCCATGAAAAAGGGTTTCATAACCGCCTTCCGCGGGCAGAAAGGTTGCTACTTGACGATAGCTGTCCGAAAATATCAGACCGTAAAAAACAGAGTCGATGATGTTGCCAAATGCGCCGGCAAAGATGAGCGAAACAGCAACAACCGCAATCTTGGGGGCATTTTTTTTTATCAAATCAAGAAGCCAGTAACCGATTGCAACAATCGCGACCAATCGGAAAACAGTCAAAAACAATTTGCCATAGGCTCCCGGTATTTTAGCACCCCAAGCCATCCCTTCGTTCTCGACAAACAGTATTTTAAACCATCCAAAAACAGGAACGCCATCCCCAATCTCAAAATGTGTTTTAATATATATTTTGCTGATTTGATCAGCTAACAGAATCAATACAATCAGAAGAAAAGACTTTTTAAAGGACATTTGAGATTCGGCTATTTGAAGTTCATAATAAAGCCGTCAAAATTAAACATATTATTTCGTTTTCCGGACATCGATATTTCCGGATAATGTTTTTAAATAAATTAAATTTTTCCCCTCGGGTATTTTTTCAGAAATAAAGTTCCCGGCTTGTGCTTCCGCGTGGATTAACCCTGAAATTACAATAGCGTGTATGTTGCCGTTGGCACAATAAATTTTCGCGTTGCCATCAAAAGCTAATAGGTTCGCATCGCCATTTAACAATTGTGCCGTTAGGTTTTTAAATTTTCCGGAAGCCTTCAAATTACTTGTGTTACTTTCAAAATAAACGATTATATCTTCAGGTAGTTCGATTACAGCCTCCTGCGCGATTATTTTGTGTGCACTTAATTTGTCATCATAATTTGGGAAAGTGAGGTTTTTTTGATTGTACACGCTCATCTCGCTCTTTTCCCGGACAATTTTTAATTGTAAAAAAGAAGCATATTCTCCATCTTGTAACATTTTGACTACCAAAATGTTTTCTTGGGTGGACAGAATTTGCACGTTGGTAACTTCATCTAAAAAAAACCGGATGATTTTGATTCCTTCCAAGCTTTCAAGATGATTGATTCTTGTCTGCGCTTGCAAAGTAAGAAATCCTGTCAACCAAAGAAGAAAAAAGCTCGATTTCATCTGAAATGTTTGTGCAAAAATAAAAAACCGCTCCGAATAGAGCGGCTTCGGTAAAATCTCAGAAGGTATTTTACTTCTGTAAATTTTTCGCTTCGATGCTCAAGGTGGCATGTGGAACGAGTTTGAGGCGTTCTTTGCTGATCAATTTTCCGGTGATGCGGCAAATCCCATAAGTCTTGTTTTCGATGCGGATAATGGCATTCTTCAAATCCCGGATGAATTTTTCCTGACGGATTGCCAATTGGGTGTTGGCTTCTTTTGACATGGTCTCAGAACCCTCTTCAAAAGCTTTGAAAGTGGGGGAAGTGTCATCGGTTCCGTTGTTGCCATCGTTCATATAGGCACTTCTAATAAGCTCTAAGTCTTGTTGGGCCTTTACTATTTTTTCTTCAATAAGTTTCCTGAATTCTACTAATTCTGCATCCGTGTAACGTACTTTAGTCTCTATTTCCATAATGCTCAAATTTTTTCAATGAATAATTTAGTTTCTATTCCGTCAAATTGAATGTCTATTCCGTTTTTTAATTTGTCAACCAACTTTAATTCATTGGCTAAAGTTTCGTCCATAATGTATGTTTCATTTCGAGAAACCGCCATTTGAACCTGCGGATGTCTGAGGATTTGAATCCGTATTTTATCGGTTACTTCAAATCCAGAATCTTTCCGATAGTTCTGAATCCTGTTGACCAACTCGCGCGCAATCCCTTCATTTTTAAGCTCCGGTGAGATATTCTTATCCAGTGCAACGGTTATTCCTTTATCGGTTGCTACCAGCCAGCCTGCAACTTCTGAAGCTAAAATTTCTACATCATCGAGCGACAAATTAACTACTTTTTCTTGAATATTTAATGTTAAAGTCCCATCGCGTTCTAAAGTCGCTATTTCTTGTTTGGATAGATTTTTTATTACCTTAGATATCAGCCCTATATCTTTTCCAAAACGAGGACCTAAGGTTTTAAAATTAGGTTTTATTTGTTTGATTAATATTTCAGACTCATCTTCCAAAAGGACGATATTTTTAACGTTTACTTCCGATTGAATCAGGTGTGATACCGCCTTGATTTCTTCCCTGTCTTTATCGTTAAACACAGGAATCATCACGGTTTGAAGCGGTTGGCGTACTTTGATTTTTTCTTTTTTACGAAGCGATAAAACCAATGAAGATATGACTTGCGCTTTCTGCATTCTGGCTTCCAATGATTTATCAACAAAATGCGGTTGATATTTCGGAAAAACATCCAAGTGGACACTTTCATTCCCGGTCAAATCGCGATACAATTGTTCGGAAAAGAAGGGGGCTAAAGGAGCCATAAGTTTGGAAACCTCGAGCAAACAGGTATAAAGTGTTTGATAAGCGGCGATTTTATCTGCTTCGTATTCGCCTTTCCAAAAACGTCTGCGGCAGAGGCGAACATACCAATTACTCAAGTTTTCCTGCACGAAATAGGAAATTGCTCGGGCAACTTTGGTAGGTTCGTAATCTTCGTACGCTTCTTCTACTTCCTTGATTAGGCTGTGTAGCTCAGACAAAATCCAACGGTCAATCTCAGGACGTTCTTCCAAAGATATTTGTGTTTCTTTTGTGTCAAAACAATCTAAATTGGCATATAGGCTAAAGAAAGAATAAGTGTTGTAGAGCGTACCAAAAAATTTTCGTTTGACCTCCTCAACTCCCGCCATATCAAATTTGAGGTTGTCCCACGGGTTTGCATTGACCATCATGTACCATCGAATGGCGTCGGGGCCGTGTGCTTTGAGTGCCTCAAAAGGATTGACGGCGTTGCCCAATCGCTTGGACATTTTCTGCCCGTTTTTGTCTAAAACCAAACCATTTGAAACAACGTTTTTATAAGCCACGCTGTCAAATACCATAGTAGCGATGGCGTGGAGCGTGTAAAACCAGCCGCGGGTTTGATCGACTCCTTCGCAGATGTAGTCGGCGGGGAAGGTGGAGCCGGTATCTATTTTATCTTTGTTTTCAAAAGGGTAATGCCATTGCGCATAGGGCATGGAGCCGGAATCAAACCAAACATCGATAAGGTCGGATTCGCGATGCATCGGTTTGCCCAAAGGCGAAACCAAAATAATCTGGTCAACAATGTTTTTGTGAAGGTCTATTTTCACGTAGTTGTCTTCACGCATGTCGCCCGTGACGAAGTCCGCAAACGGGTCTAATAGCATCAGTCCTTCATCGATTGATTTTTGTATTTCTTCTTTTAATTGTTTTACGGAGCCAATGCATATTTCTTCTCTCCCGTCTTCCGTACGCCAAATGGGAAGTGGAATCCCCCAAAATCGCGACCGTGACAAATTCCAGTCGTTGGCGTTTTTTAACCAGTTTCCAAATCGTCCTTCTCCGGTAGATTTGGGCTTCCAGTTGATGGTTTGGTTGAGTTCATACATCCGGTCTTTCATTTCAGTCACTTTGATAAACCAAGAATCGAGCGGATAATACAGCACGGGCTTGTCTGTCCGCCAACAATGTGGATAACTGTGTACGTATTTTTCAACCTTAAAGGCTTTGTTTTCTTCTTTGAGTTTGATGGCAATTTCTATATCGACTGATTTTTCGGGCGCTTCCCCTTCTTCATAATATTCGTTTTTGACATACTTGCCTGCAAATTCGCCCAAATGCCGGGTGAATTTTCCTTGTAAATCGACCAAAGGAACGGGATTACCATCTTCATCCAAAACCAAAAGTGGTGGGACTTCCGGGACGGCTTCTTTGGCAACTTTCGCATCATCGGCACCAAAAGTAGGTGCGGTGTGAACGATGCCTGTACCATCTTCAGTCGTAACAAAATCACCCGAAATAACTCGAAAAGCATTTTCGGGATGTTGATAAGGCAATGCGTAAGGCAACAATTGTTCGTACCGGATGCCGATCAAGTTTTTGCCTTTGCATTCACTCAAAATTTTGTACGGGATATTCTTTTGATTGGATGTGTAATTTGTAAAATCATTTTCGCCGGTAGAAAGGAAAAACTTACCGGCAAATTGTTTGCCCACCAAGGCTTTTGCTAAAACCACCAAGGTGGGTTCAAATGTGTATTGATTGAATGTTTTGATTAATACGTAATCGTTTTTCTCACCCACGGTCAGTGCCGTGTTGGATGGCAACGTCCAAGGCGTGGTTGTCCAAGCGAGCATAAACGCATCTTTTTCACCCGCAAGCGGTTTGTAATTAAAAGCTCTCGCTACTGAGTTTTGAGTTCCTTCTTCCGGGTTTAGGGGACTTTTAAATTGTGCCACCACCGAAGTGTCGGTCACATCGCGGTAGCAGCCTGGTTGATTGAGCTCGTGCGAACTGAGCCCTGTGCCGGCTTTGGGCGAATACGGCTGGATGGTGTACCCTTTGTATACCAGGTTTTTGTTATAAAGCTGGGCAAGCAGCCACCAAACCGACTCCATGTATTTGGGTTCATAAGTCACGTATGGGTCTGTCATATCCACCCAATAACCGATTTTTTCGGTAAGGTCGTTCCACACATCAGTGTAGCGCATAACCGCTTTTTTACAAGCTGCGTTGTATTCCTCCACCGTGATTTTGGCACCGATGTCTTCTTTGGTAATGCCCAATTCTTTTTCGACACCCAACTCAATGGGCAAACCATGCGTATCCCAACCGGCTTTGCGGTTTACTTGAAATCCTTTTTGGGTTTTGTACCGGCAAAAAATATCTTTAAGCGTTCGCGCCATCACGTGGTGGATACCGGGTAAACCGTTTGCTGACGGAGGCCCCTCAAAAAAGATGAACGGTTTGCTCCCCTCTCTTGAAGAGATGCTCTTTTCGAAAATAGCTTCCGATTTCCAATAATCGCTTATCTCATCTGCCACTTGGGGCAGGTTTAAACCGTTGTATTCTTTAAATTTCTTATTCATGAAATCACTTTCATTTTTGAAGTTGCGAAATTAATGATTTTCATTGGATTGAAAAGGAAACAAGTAGATTTATCTCGTAAAAATTTGCTTTAAAACAGCCAATGAACGCGGTTTTTTGAAATCGTCAAAATGAATCTCGTAATAAAGGAGTAAAAGATTTAAAAAATCCTGCCGAAGGTAAGTCGGAATTTTAATCTTTGACAAGCTTTCTAAGTCCGTCTTCGATAACTGTTTTAGAAGCGCTGAAGCCAATTCACTCATGCAAATATCGGATTGAACGTGCGTTAAAATCCCCTCTTTCAAATCAAAAAAATCACCTTCACCGGACAAATCTGGTTCAAAACCTAAATAACGACAAAGTTTTAACAACAAGTATAAATGAAAATTGACAGACTCGTTTTGGTTTTCAAAAAAGTTGAAGGCATTTTCGAGAAAATGAAACAAATCGGGATTGGCTTCCTCTTCTTTCAAACACATAGAAAGGATTTCCGATAAAAAAACCGCAATGGTGCTTTTTTCGATTTTACTGTGGATGCTGTGAAAGGGGGTAGCAATTTTGATTTCAGAAATAGATTCAAGCGTTCCTTTGTTTTTGTGAACGGCATCAATTTCTATATAGGTGAGCGGTAAGAAAAAAGAAGCCTTGAATTTTTTATTTTTCGGGCTGAGCGCGCCTTTTATAAGATAAGATTTGAGTCCAGAAGATTCGGTGTAGCACCTGACAATCAGGCTAGTATCGCCGTACCGAATGTTAGATAAAACAAATGCATTGGTTTGAACCCTCATCAGCGGATAATCATCACTTTGGTTACTTTTGTTTGCGAACCGTCATCGTTGGTGATGATAATCATATAAACCCCCGATGCTACTTTATATTTTCCGAATGCTCTTAAATTCCATTCGATAGTGCCACCCTGCGCGATGGTTTCAAAAACTAAATTTCCGGAAATATCGGTGATTTTCACTCTGGCTCTTCTGGTCAGGTTTCGGATGGTCAGGTTTCCATTAAAATCAGGTTTTACGGGATTGGGGAATACAATCACTTCATTCAAATCATCTTTTGGTGAGGTCGCAACGCCCAAGAACGACATCAATCCTCTTTGCGTGGCAAAATAAACCCTTCCGGTCTGTTCGTCTATGGAAATATCATTGATGACATTGGACGGGAGCGGAGAGTTGTCTTGCGTAAATCGCTGAAGGGTTCTTTGTCCGTCTGGGGAAAGCAAGAAAACGCCAGAGTCAACGGTTCCTATCCATTTATTGTTGGAGCCATCCACTTCGATGTCGGTGATGAATTGTTCAAACAAAAGTTCTTGGGCAGCACCGTTTTCGAGAATGATAATCTCTTCGGCTTTGACATTGGAATCTGTGAAAAATCCGCCCGTGTTGAAAAGCACCCGCAAACCTTTGCGAGTTCCTATCCACAATTGGTTTCGATTGTCTAAAGCGACGGCCTGCACCGAATTGTTGGGTAAGTTGCCTTCTTCTTCCGTTAATTTTTTTATTTGAGGTGTGCCATTGTTCTCGTTGAAGCCAATGAGTCCGTTTGAAATAGAGCCTATCCACTTGGTACCGTCCCGGCCAATGACCATTTTGGCAAAAGCCAGTTCTGTTTGAAGAAAAGGCTCAGAAATAACGTCGCGAACGCTAAACGATTGCCATTGCCCGTTGCTGCGAAGCACTTTGATGGCATTTTCGATGCGGGAATTCGTTACCCACAAGTCGCCGTTGTTGTCAAATTTGGTGTCGTGTATGCGAATATCTACGGTGTTTGGTAATAAACTTTCAAGACCGCTATTGGTGTTGTTAAACAGCTCTACGACTTGATTGTCTTCCAAAACCAATAATCCGTCGTGGAATGAACTTATATAAACTTTTCCGTCTATCGGGCTGATATTAATACTCGACAAATCGCGTGCATTCCTGAGTTCAGAAAATGGTATGTTGAGCCATTCGCCTTTTTGTAAATGGCTGATACCTCTGCTGTCCAAAGGAAAGGGGTTGAAAAAAGTGGTGTATTGCCCAAAAACCACCCAAAGTTCTTCCGGAGCGGCTCTGATGGCAAAAGAATCATTTCGAATCGGGCCGTCCGGAATGATAAATTCAGGTGCTGTCACATTGGGTAAATCAAATTTTAAAAGCCCTTTTTCAGCAGATCCGACAAACAAAGAATTACCAATGACTTGCCCAGCTTTGAAAGTCAGGGAGTTATTCTCAAAATTGGAAATTTGCGATTGAACCGTTCCGCCGTTATTTAGCACAAAAACATCTCGCGTAGTAGTTATGGTCATGAATTGGTCGTTGGCCTTCAGGTCATTTAGGGTTAAGGTATGCACAAAACCCGCGTTGACAAAAGCTGTCCCGTTGTATCGCCATAATTGGCGATTGGATCGAATGGCATAAATCGTATTGTTGAAAGCTACGATGCCGTTCCAAGTGCCTGGAATCCGGGTAATCCACTTGGTGGAATCTATCAGGTTTGGGTCAGTCAAATCGGCAAATTTAATCCCTTGCCCGATAGTAGCTGCAAAAATTTGATTGCCTAAAACAGCGGTTTGAGTGACATTGATCAAACCACCGCCCGCACCGATAAAAAATGTATCGCCAAACTCCAACCGTTCGATGTTATACTCGACAATTCCGAATTGGCAAGCCACATAAATGATATTTCCGGATTCGTTGAAATGATTGACGCGTTTTTGGTTTGGCGGAATGACTTGTTTATTCAAAATATCGACTACTTTTAGGACATCGCGGGTTGCCGGGTCAAAAATCTCAATCAGCCCGTTTGTGTAGCCGATGAGAAGCTTGTTGAATGCTTTGCTGAAATGCATGGTGGAGATAATTTCCCCTTCCAACCCATCGATGGTCGTGATGGTTTTGATTTCGTTGGTCAATAAATTGTAAGAAAAAACAGCGTTTTCTGCACTTACATAGATTTCGTTTTCACCTTCGGAGGTGTCAGAAATGTTTAAATAAGAAAAATGCCCGAGCCAGCGGTCGGAAAAGTTTTGAGCGGGAGCGGCGGTAAAAACCACAAAAAATAAAAATGGTATAAATTTACTCATCTGTTTGAATAACAAAATGCTAAAACGAATGACAAGTTCAATAATTGTAAACGCTTTAGAAAAGATGCAAGATAAATCAAAACAGGCGCGCAACCTCTTTGGCAAAATAGGAAGCGATGATGTCGGCTCCGGCACGCTTGATGGCAATCAGTTGTTCTAACATGACTGCATCGTGGTCAAGCCAGCCTCTTTCGGCGGCGGCTTTGAGCATTGAATATTCGCCACTGACTTGATAAACGGCAACGGGTACATTGACCGAATTTTTAACATCTCGGACAATGTCTAAATAGCATAGGCCGGGCTTGACCATGACGATGTCGGCTCCTTCATCGATATCGGCTTGGGTTTCTTTGACGGCTTCTGTTCTATTTGAAAAATCCATTTGATAGGTTTTTTTATCGCCAAAACCTGGTGCAGAATCGAGTGCATCGCGGAAAGGCCCATAAAAAGCTGAAGCGTATTTGGCACTGTAACTCATAATACCGGTATCTATTAATTTTTGTGCATCTAAAGCCTGACGGATACCGAGAATGCGCCCGTCCATCATGTCGCTTGGTGCTACAAAATCGGCTCCGGCCTGCGCATGCGAAACACTCATCTTTGCCAAAACAGAAATTGTTTCATCGTTGGTAATTTTTCCGTTTTTAACGATTCCGTCATGACCATAAATAGAAAATGGATCGAGGGCTACATCGGTCATGACCAACATATCCGGAACGGCATTTTTGACGGTTTTGATGGCGCGTTGCATAAGCCCGTCCGGGTTTAGTGCTTCTTTGCCTTCGTTGTCTTTCAATGCATCTTCTACTTTCACGAAGAGCAAAACAGACTTCAATCCCATTTTCCACAATTCATGGATTTCTTTATCTAAGTTGTCTAAACTCAAGCGGAAGTAGCCCGGCATGGAAGCAATTTCTTGTTTAATGTTTTTGCCTTCTACCACAAAAAGCGGAACTAAAAAATCGTTTGGGCTGAGGATGGTTTCTCTGACAAGACTTCGAATGGCTTCGCTTTGTCTTAATCTTCTGTAACGGCTGGTTGGAAACATGAAAAAATTTTAGGTAAAGATAAATATTCTCAGAAAGAAGTTGGCAAAATAAATCCTCGATTCTTTTTACAGCGGTAAATCGTAGTTGACACTTAGCCCAAAAACCTGTTTTAGTTGTGTCCGCCCAATGGCATCATCATCATAAACCGTATGAAGGTTGAGGTTGGTCGAAAACACTTTGTTGACCTGCATGGTGATGTTTAGTTGATAACTCAAATCGATATTTTGGGTGTTTTCGAGATAATTGACATATATATTAAAAATATTTTCGGCAAAAATATTATCCATAAGCTTGACTTTGGCAAAGGCTGCTCCGTTAAAACCCAATTCGTAGTTGATTTTTTTGCCTTGATCTACACTAAAAGCACTTTGGGTTTCTGTGAATATCGATTTTACGATAGTTACCTTTGAAGTTGACGGAGAAATATTGACATGCAAATTATTGTTTTTTTTCCAAAGCATTCCTGGACCAAAGGTGAAATAGGCGGGTGAAAAAATACGGGATTGTTCTACTTTTCGTGTTATCCCGAGCGAGTCGGTTATGTTTTCATAGCTTTTGTCAAATTGCGTACGAAAGTTGAAGAAGAATGAATAGAACCAGTATTTCCGGGCTTTTTTCCCGGCTACACTGTTGTATTCAAATCGGTCGTCTGTTTTTTTCACGTCTTGGCCATTGACTTTTGTGAGGCCGTAAGCTGAATTGATTTGGTTGTTCCAAACCCAATTGTTTTTTGTATAATTGGCTTTAAAGTTGAGGGAAGTTGTTCCGGAGATATTATTTTCGCCTCCGGAAGTCCAATTTTGGAAGGAGGATTGGTTAAATAACAAGGAGAATTTCCCTTCTCTATTCCATCTTTTGGGGTTTTCGTGGCGAAGGGAGTCATGCTGCATACGAGTTACCAAAACCCGTAAGTAGTTCTCCCAATTATCGGTGTCTTTGCCTTGTCCAATTGCTCTGAGAGAAAATAAGCAAAAAACAAAACAAAAAAGAACTGCTTTCTTCATACATTTTTTCTTGCTGTCAAAAATAAAAATTTAGGTTTGAAAAAACGTTGATTTTACTTTTTTTTGAAAATCGGCACACTCGAACAAGCTTCGCCATACAGAACTGCTTTGGCAATGAGCTCGAGCTTTTGGGTCATAAGAACATAAGCAAAGTCAGGCACGGGTTTTTTTGAACAACCCTTGATGATGACATTTTTATCCTTATAATCAGATAGATTGAGCCGGGAGATTTGATCAATAAAGAGCTCTCTTTCCAAATCTTCCAAAGTGCCGAGCGTGGTTTTGGCAGCAATCCCGGATAGTTTGGATGAAACCAGCATATAAGCCCAAACCGGGACGATGGCATCAGTGCTGCAATGCAGCGCGACAAGCCCGTCTTTAAAAACAACCCAATCATTGGATCCGACCGTTTCCCTGAACTTTTTTTCGCGCAAAACCAAGCCTTCATCCAACCATTTAGAAATATCCAAAAGGAATCGTTTTCCCTCGACATAATAATCTTCCAAATCGATGGTGAGAAGCTTGCTATTGGTAACACGGTTGATAATTCCTTCCGGCATAATCTTAAAAAATTACAGCAATCCCAGTTCAAGTTTGGCTTCTTCGCTCATCAAATCTTGCGTCCAAGGCGGGTCAAACGTGATTTCAACTTCTACGTCTTTTACTCCTTCAATGGTTTTGACTTTGTCTTCGACCTCTTTGGGCAAAGTTTCTGCCACCGGGCAATTGGGCGTGGTGAGGGTCATTAAAATTTTTACTTCATGACCTGTGCTGACCATTACGTCGTAGATCAATCCCAATTCATAGATATCCACCGGTATTTCGGGGTCGTAAATGGTTTTGAGGATGGTGACTATTTTTTCTCCAAGCGCATTGGTGTCTATTATGGTTTCCATGTTTATGGTTTTATTAACTGTTTAGATTATAGATAGATTTATCACAACTTAGATTGTTTCTAAATACAAAGGTATGGATTTTTTCTGACCCTTCCACTCGTTTTTAAATGACTGGAAACGGAGAAGGGGTTTTATTTTCCGTTAAACAGATTCATGGTAAGTTGGATGCCCGAAAGCCCGAAGGATTTGACAAGTTCGATAGATTTTTGAAGTCGTTCCGGAAGATTTTTCAGTTCTTCTTCCGACCATTTCCCCAACACGTAATCAATCTGCCGCCCCTTTTCATATTCATTGCTGATGCCAAATCGAAACCGGTTGTAGTGGGTTGTTTGCAATTGTTCTTGGATGTTTTTCAAACCGTTGTGCCCGCCATCGCTTCCTTTGGTGCGAACGCGAATACTCCCAAAAGGCAAGTTGAGATCATCGGTAATGACCAAGAGATTTTCGATGGAGATGTTTTCTTTATCCAACCAATACCGGACAGCTTTGCCGCTGAGATTCATGTAGGTCGTCGGTTTGATCAAGACAAATGTTCTGCCTTTCAATTTATACTCCACACGATCTGCCAATCGGCTGCTTTCAAAAGTCAAGCTTTCTTTTTCGGCAAAAAAGTCAAGCACTTTAAAACCGATGTTGTGTCGGGTTTGGGCATATTCTGCACCAATGTTTCCTAAACCGGCAATTAAAAATTTCTTCACTTCGGTTACTCTTTTTCTTTTGAAAAATATTTTCGGTTAAAGTTACTGGTTTTATCAAACAGTCTTCCATTTATTGAGTTCTTCTAAAAATAATTTCCGTGGAATTTCGCTGGCTCCAAAACTTGCCAAATAATCGGTGTAAACCTGACAGTCGATGAGTTTGCATCCTTTCAGTTGAAGTTGATTGACCCACCAAACAAACCCAACCTTGGATGCGCCCGATACTTTGGAAAACATACTTTCTCCACAAAACACGCCTCCCAAATCTATCCCGTACAAACCGCCCACCAATTCATTTTCTTGCCAAACTTCGACCGATTTTGCAAATCCATTTTGATTTAATGCGGTATAGGCTTCTATCATTTCGGGATGTATCCAACTGCCGTTTCCTTCTTTTCTGGGAATCGATGCACAAGCCCGGATTACCTGCTCAAAAGCTTGGTTGGAAGTGAGTTTAAAGTTATTTTCTTTCAACAATTTTCGCAAACTTTTAGAAATTTTAAGGTTTTCAGAATACAACACCATCCGGCTGATTGGACTCCACCAAAGAATGGGTTCACCTTTCTCATACCACGGAAACATTCCTTTTCGATAAGCTTCAAGGAGTGTTTGCCATGAAAGGTTTCCTCCAATTGCCACAACATCGCCGGCTAATTCGGGGGGTAAGTATTGAATCCGTGAAAGGTTTTTTGAAAAATTCAATATATTCAAAGGAATATGTTACAAATCTATAAAATCGCAACTAAAGCAACAAAACATAATCTATATTATCATTTTTATGTTTATTTTTGACAAGTTTTCTCAATTAAAGTTTGTTGTAGTGTTCTCATGTTTAAAAAAGCCCCGCATTTTGCGAGGCTTTTTGTTTTCGGAATCCGTGCAAATTTCCAAGAAGGGAAGCTTGATATGAACATCGCCGATTATAAAAATCGAAACACTTTTTTTAAAATGGCAAATCGTCCGGATCGTCCGATTGCGCATCTGCTGCCGGTTCAAATGCTTGGCTTGGCAATGGAGGCAAATTTTCTCCAGAAGTGGTCGCTGCCTGCAAGTTTTCTATTCGCCAACCCGTGATGGAATTAAAATATTTGACTTCGCCTTGCGGATTGGTCCATTCTCTACCACGTAGATTAATTGCGACTTTTACGGCTTGATTCACTTTGTAGTTATCCAACAAACTGCATTTGTCTTGCACAAACTCAACAAGAATGTGCTGCGGATATTGTTCTTCTGTCGTGATGACCAATTCTCTTTTTTTAAACCCGTTGGAACCGACTTCTTTGGTCTCTCCAATCATCTTGATTTTTCCGATAATTTCCATGATGTTATGTGTTTGCTAATAAAATTTTCCAAGCGTTCTGAACTTCGTTTCGCGATAAAAATTCCTTTGCCAGAAGGTGTCTGCTTTCTGGATTTGATACAATTTCTACTTTCAAATTCGATACAAATTCCGAACTCTCAATTTGAGTCGGCAAGGTATCGACATTCCCCAACATACCCAAATCGTTTCCAGAAAGTATTTTACTTTTTCTGATATTTTCCGGGATTTGATCCACGCCGATTCCGAGGGTTGAAAGCGGTTTAGGAATTTCGAACATGCCTTCGGAAGCCCGGCAATACCAATTGGCTCCCATACGGGCTACCAAATCTATTTTGCGGTGATCGATTTGCCGGTTTTCATCCAAATATTTTTCTTGAAGGTGTATTTTCACCACTTCGCAGATGACCAAATTCCCCGCACCACCTTCCTTCCCCACGGCAATTACGTCTTTGACCAAACATTCAAACTGAGCCGGCGATTCGGCTACGCGAAAAGGCCTAATCAAATCGGATGCGACAGGTGTAAGTCCCGATTTGACAAACTCATTCACGCCTTCCGGATATTCTGTACTGCTCAACGACATTTGTTGAACAATTTCATAATTCACGATGTTGATAACAACTTCTCCAACCGCTTTAATGTTTTTAAGCGTATGTTTTTCCGAATTGTCCCGAACTCTTCGCGCCGGTGAAAAAATCAGGATGGGCGGTTTGGCACTAAAAACATTGAAAAAACTAAAGGGCGAAAGGTTGGGGGTTCCTTCCACATCAACCGTGCTCGCGAAGGCAATAGGCCTAGGTGCCACCGCACCCAATAAATAGGCGTGGACTTGCACAGTCTTTAATTCGTCTGGAGTAACTGAAAACATCGCAATTTTTAACTGTAAATATATAAAAACACAATGAAAAAAAGTAAGTTGCGTTTAAGATACAAGAATAAACCCGGTTGTTATTTGCGATTACAATCCAAAGGGCTTGCTTTTTTAAAGATTTTAAATTCATTAATTTAGCAATCTAATAGACTTAATAATAAATCATTGCTCAGCACCAAAGTTACTTTTCGTTGGTTTTTATTGCTAACTTCCTTTGCTGTAGTCGGTTTGGTTTTGGTCAATACCTACCTTTTTTTGCAAAAATTCAAAGTTGAAGAAAGGGTCAAGATGAGTGTTTGGGCTTCAGCTGAGGAAGAATTGCTTAAAAGCACAGACTTGAACGATGATCTTGGCAACTTGACCATTCAGGTCTTGAGTAGCAACACTACCACGCCGATGATCTTGACGGATTCGAAACAAAACGTGATGGATTATAGAAACATTGATATCAATCGTGCGGTCGATTCGGTTTCGTTAAAAAAATTAATCCTTCAATTCGGTAATGAAAATGAACCCATCGAAGTCATTCACAACAACGAATTGTTTGGCTATCTTTATTACGGGGATTCTGCCTTGCTAAAAACCATTCGGTACTTTCCATTGGTAGTTATCATTATCGCGCTGCTGTTTGGCTTGGTGATGTACCTTTTTTACAGTGCTGACAAAACCGCTGAGCAAAATTTACTTTGGGCCGGAATGGCCAAAGAAACTGCCCATCAAATCGGGACTCCTTTGTCTTCATTGGTTGGCTGGATTGAAATTTTGAAGCAAGAAAAAGTCTCCGATGACATCTTAATCGAAATCAAAAAAGACATTGAGCGCCTCAATATCATCACCGACCGATTTTCAAAAATCGGGTCGTTGCCGATGCTTGTCAAAAAGGATTTGGTTGTTGAAACGCAAGCCGCTTTCGATTATCTATCCGGCAGGTTTTCGAAGATGATACAGTTCAAACTATCCTTACCCGAATACCCGATTTTTATTAACCTAAACAGTGAACTATATTATTGGACTGTCGAAAACCTCATCAAAAACGGAATTGATGCCATGAAAGGCAAAGGAATGATTGGTATTTCGATGGAAGAAGACGAAAAATGGGTGCGTGTATTAATTACTGATACGGGAAGCGGGATACCAAAAAACCTGCAAAAAAGAATCTTCTCACCCGGTTTCACCACCAAAAAGCGCGGTTGGGGATTGGGGCTTTCTTTAGCCAAACGAATTGTAGAGGAATATCACCAAGGACAGTTGCAAATCAAATTTTCTGAGCCGGGAAAAGGAACGGTTATGCAGATTTCACTTCGAAAAATTGAAATTTCCTAAACACCAATTTACTGTTTATACCCCGCCGAGCTTTTTTATCAAACCCGCCGTTTCTGTGAAGTTTTTCTCCAATGCCATTTCCAAAGGTGTTTGTCCTGCGTCGGTTTTTGCATTGATATTTGCGTTGCTTTCAAACAAAAGTTTTACCAATGCCGTTTGCCCGTTGTGAGCCGCCGAATGGAGCGACGTGATGCCGTTTGCCAGTTGGGCATTGACATTTGCGCCGTATGCAATCAACACGGTTGCAATTTCAAAATGAGAAATGGCACAGGCTGAATGAATCGGTGCTACTCGGAAAGAATTGTTTGAAGCAAGATTTGGATTAGCACCTTTTTTATAAAAAAGCTTTTTTTTATTAAATTATTTTAACAAAATTTGAAAAAAAATAGAAATCTATTCGTTAATTTTGTTATGAAACAACTATACTAACAATTTTAAACGATTTATTATGAAAAAATTATTATTCTCCTGTGTATTTCTTTTAAGCATTTTTTGTTTTGCTCAAAAGCAAATTTTTGAAAGCCCAAAATTATATACGGAAATAAGACAGCACAAAACGATTGCTATCTTACCTTTTAATTGCACGATAACTTATAAAAAACAACCAAAAAATTTTAGCACTGAAGCAAATAAAGATCAGGAAAACTCAATGGCAACTTCAATACAACAAAGTTTATATACTTTTCTTCTTAGAAGAAACGATGATTATTTTGTTACTTTTCAAGATACTGAAAAAACCAATGTTTTATTGAAGAGGGCAAATGTTTTTGATAGGTTAGATGAATTAACAAAAGATGAGATAGCAAAAATTTTGGATGTCGATGCAATTATTAGTGGTACTTATGAAAGCCATCAATCAAAGTCTAATGGGGCGGCTATTACTACAGCCGTTCTTTTTGGTGGATTTGGCGGGAAAACCGGCTCAGGAATCCTGACTTTGTTAATAAATAATGGATCGGATGGGGAGCTTCTTTGGAGATTTTTCAAAACCATGGACGATAACTTTGCGATGTCAACGGATGATTTAATTGAAAAAATGATGCGAAAAGTATCTCGAAATTTTCCATATCAAAAAAGTTAACCGTTTTAATAAACTATTCTCGTGGCGTAACTATTATGACATAGTTTTGCGCATTTAATTTACAATTCAATTTTACATTTTCTCATAAAAATCTCGTGTCAATTGAATGTATTCAGCCGTGTATATATGTCTTGAAATCTCGATGACAAGTTCGTCCTCTAAGCAGGTTTTTTTTCCAAATCCGAAAGACATCAACAATCGTTTGATAGGCTTGTCGGCATGCCCGCGTACATTCGTAATGTGATTGGGGAACAACTTAAATTTTAAGGCAATTGACAAAAAATCATCTGTTTCTTTGAAAGGAACAATGACTGAAAAAGAACCTTCTTCCGACAGCCATGTTGACACACCTTTCAGCAGGTCTTCGTAAGACAAAGACGAGGCTGAACGCGCCATTTGCCGCGCCGTGTCGGGAGATTTCGAATTTTCCGTGTAGAAAGGCGGGTTGCTGACGATCAGGTCAAATTTATGGGGCGAAACAAATGTATTAAAATCGAAATGCTTTGCAACAAGTCGATTTTTCCACGGAGAAAGTACGAAATTTTCTGTGCTTTGCGCAAATGCTTCCGGGTCAAACTCTACACCTTCAATCTCTGCTTCCGAAAATTTTTGTGCCATCATCAGGGCAATCAAACCGGTTCCGCTACCGATGTCTAAAATTCGTCTTGTTTCAACGTCACATTGCGTCCAAGCACCCAACAAAACACCGTCTGTACCGACTTTCATGGCGCAACGATCTTGATGAACTTCAAATTGTTTAAACCGAAAAGGTTTAGAAACCCTCACAAAAAACGTTTAAGAATTCAGGTACAAATCTACCAATCCTTCCGGTGCAGCTACGCGAATGATTTTTTCAATCCGGTTGATTTCCCGGATGATGTTGTCGTTGATTGGGATGAGAATTTCTTTGTCTTCGGCTGTTTTTACTTCCAGCAAAGCCTGCGGTGTTTGGTCGTTGACACTCATGATTTTACCCAACAAGCCACGTTCGTTATCAACCACATCGAAACCGATGATTTCGTGGTAATAAAAACGTTTTCCGGTGAGTTTGGGCAACATGCTCAGCGGCAAGTAAAGCGAAGATCCGATGAGTCGATCTGCTTCCTCTTCTCCTTCTACATCTTCAAATCGAAGTCGCAACAAGTTGGATTTTTGCAGGGAAGATTGGGCAATAAAAAAAGGAATCAGTTTGTTGCGGAAGTCCACAAAAACTGATTCCAAATTTTCATAAAGTCCGGGTTCGTCTGTGTCGAGTTTGACTAAAACTTCGCCCTTAAAACTAAATTTTGAAACGACTTTTCCGAGATAGAAACAGTCTTCTTTTCGCATGAGCGTTAAAAGAATTATGCTTTGGTTTCTTCGGTGTCTTCTGCAGCTGATTCAGCAACCGGAGTTTCTGCAACTTCTTCATTCACTTCAACTGCTGAGGCAGGAGCTTCTGTAATTTCTGGAACAGACTCTACTGCAGCAACGGGAACTTCTGCTTCTGCTTCAACTGTTTTGGCAGCAGCCTTGCGTTTTTCATTCACTGCTTTTTCGGCAGCTAACGCGTCTGCTTTAGAGGTGGCTTTGTCTTTGCTGAGTTTGTCTTTCTTGGAAGTGATTTTGTTTTCCTTCTCATCTAACCAAGCTTGGAATTTTGCCTCAACTTGTTCGTCTGTCAACGCGCCTTTGTTTTTTCCGACTTCGAGGTGATGTTTGAGCAAGGCACCTTTGTAAGAAAGAATGGCTTTGGCAGTTTCGGTGGGTTGAGCACCGTTGTGCAACCATTTTACCGAACCGTCAATATCGAGTTCGATGGTGGCCGGATTGGTGTTGGGGTTGTACGATCCTAATTTTTCGAGATATTTACCGTCTCTTTTTGATCTTGCATCGGCGGCAACAATCCAGAAGAATGGTTTGCCTTTTTTGCCGTGTCTTTGTAACCTGATTTTTACTGGCATAATGATTTAAATTTTGAGGTACCCGACCTCTGTTATTAATGTGGGCGCAAAAGTAATTCATTTATTTGAAATTCACTGCCTTTGAATCGGATTTTTTTCTGAGGTCGGCAAATGATAAATTAGTCTTAAAACGCACCTTCATAAAACAGCAAAAATGGTATATTTAAAAAGCTTCAATCAAAGATAGACATATGAAATTTTTTAAAACAACTCTTTTAGCCCTTTTTCTAACCCTTCAAATTTTTGTTTCAGCGCAATCGCAAACCGTTAGAGAGACATATAAAGACAAAGACGGCAAGGTTTTGACGGAGGAGGAAGTTAGCAAGATAATGGGAGGCGGCAGTTTTGATATGTCAACAAAGATTTTGAGCAATGGAGATAAGGAGATAATACTTTCTCCCGGTAAACCCTTTAGTGATGCCGAAAAATCAGCCATGCTTATGGCAGATGAAAATTGGCGAAAATCATTGATGGGGAAGCCGTTTCCTGATTTTGAAAAGACTTCATTAAACGGGAAAACCATCAACAAGTCTTTCTTGAAAGGAAAAGTAGTTGTTTTCAATTTTTGGTTTGTCGCCTGCAAGCCGTGTGTTCGGGAAATACCTGATTTGAACAAATTAGTTTCAAAATATGACCAAAGGAAGGTCGTGTTTGTTGCCCCGGGTACAGATTCTCGTGATGTGATTACAAATTTTATAAAAAAACTACCGTTTGACTACACCATACTGCCGGATTCTGGTAGTTTGTCAGGCAAGGTAAGCATCACCGGCTATCCAACTCATTTTGTGGTTGACCAAGACGGCATCATTCGGGCTGTTTTTGTCGGCGGCAATGACCAAATTAGTAGCTTGCTCAGCAAAGAGATAGACAAACTGTTGAAGTGATTTTTCTCAAGTTTAGTAAAGTTTCCTTTTTGTAACCTGTGATTCGTGGCTTCGTTTACCTCGACAAGCTCGGGATGACAAATCTCCAATCTTTATTAATTTTATGCTATTGCCTATTGCCTTTCGGCTTATCTTCATTTTTTCTTAAATATCACATCTATTTTGTAAGTTTGACTCTTAAATTTTCAACATGGATCAATTTATATTTTATGCCAAACTTGGGCTTTTTCATGTCTTAGACATTCATGCCTACGACCACATCCTCTTCTTGGTTGTGATGACTGTTCCCTACGTGTTCAAAGACTGGAAGAGAATTTTGACCTTGGTCAGCATTTTTACGGTTGGGCATACCTTATCATTGATACTTTCGGTGTATGGCGTAGTGCGGATCAATGCCAATTTGGTCGAATTTCTTATTCCAATCACCATCCTGATTAGCGCCTTATACAATCTGTTTACGGCCGGTAAAATTTCAAAGGGTGAACGCGTTGGTGTGTTGTTTTTTGCCGCGCTCTTTTTCGGATTGATTCATGGTCTTGGATTTGCCAGCCATTTTAAAGCAATCGTTGGTTCAGGCGGAAAACTCTTGCCTTTGTTGGAATTTGCCGTAGGAATTGAAGGTGCCCAACTGATAATTGTTTTGGTTGTGTTGATTCTCAGTTTTTTGATTCAAACTGTTTTTCGTTTTTCCAAACGAGATTGGGTACTCGTCACTTCATCGATGGTGATTGGCATAGTCATCTTGATGTTGAGAGACCATTGGCTTTGGTAAACATTGATAAATTTTTCATTCTCCCCAAGTTTTTAGCCTTCGGATTTTTAGCTTGTCCTTATCATGTGTGAAACGCTAACTAACCAAATATGAAAAATTTTAAGCTAAAAACGCTTCTATTGTTTCTCACAACTGCAGGGTTGACCGGGTTTTTTCTAGGTACGCTCACCTTGACATTTCCGGTTCGATGGATGGTCAATTATGCTGAAGAACAAGGATTGAGCAATACATCACAAGATTTTTATGTAAAGTTGATTATTGGCTTTTTTGTAATGACAACCCTTCTAATGGCCTATTTATTTACAAAGAAAATAATACAATCAACGGGAAAAGGATTTGCCGTGGCTACGCTCACCTTACTGATAGCAGGTGCTTCAGGCAGTTTATATTATTGGATGAACCCGACAAAGTTTAACAAGGCAGCCATGTCTGATGAATTTGAAAAATCGGGCAATGTTGAATTTTATTTTGGGTCATATCCAGATAAAGAGATGTTGGAAGATTTAAAAAACAAAAATTTTACCGGTGTTATTTCTCTGTTGCATCCCGCCGTGATTCCCTTTGAACCTAAACTGATTGAAGACGAAAAGAAATTATGCAGCAAAGTAGGGATTCCATTCATTTCTGCTCCCATGCTGCCTTGGGTGAGCGACAACAAAAAATCTTTGGATGAGATTCTCAAACTCACCGATACGGGCAAAGGCAAATATTATGTACACTGCTACCTCGGTGTAGATCGGGCAAATTTGGTCAAAAATTTCATTTCAAAAAGCAGTTCCAACATAAACATTGTGAGTAGCTTAACCAATACGGGCAGAAAATTAGATACCATCGCAGCGTTTGAAAGAGGCAAAATCATCAAACTGGCCGAAAAAATTTACCTCACGCCTTTTCCTACCGATGAGGAATATATTTCCTTTATCTTAAGCACCGATGTCAAAACCGTTGTTTCCATTCTCAATCCTGAAAATCCGGACGACACGCTTTGGATTCACAAAGAAGAAAAATTGCTTCAATTGTATAAGATGAATTATGTGAACATACCTTTTACCAATAATTTAACAGCGGAAGAAGTAGAATCCAAACTGTCAAAAATTGTAGCTTTGCAAAAACCAATGGTTATACACGCGCGCTCCGATAAATCGCCTGGCGTGGCTCAGCTTGTTGAAGGGTATCGCAAACGATTTTTAGAGACCAATTCAGCAAAAAATTAGAATATCTTTGAGCTCCCCCAAACGGACAAACTATGATTGAAGAAAAACAATTGAAATATGACAAGGCATATCTGCGGATGGCCAAAGAATGGGGTAAACTTTCCTATTGCAAACGCAGACAGGTTGGTGCCATCATTGTCAAAGACCGGATGATTATTTCTGATGGTTACAACGGTACGCCTTCGGGTTTTGAAAACATTTGTGAAGACGATGACAACTTCACCAAATGGTATGTCTTGCATGCTGAGGCCAACGCCATCCTGAAAGTAGCCGCTTCCACCCAATCTTGTAAAGGAGCAACGCTCTACATCACCCTGTCACCTTGCCGCGAGTGCAGCAAGCTGATACACCAAGCCGGCATCATCCGCTTAGTTTATGAACAAGCCTATAAAGATACCTCGGGCTTGGCATTTTTAGAAAGAGCAGGGGTGCAGTTGACTTTCTTATCTTTAGAAAGTGAAGCTCAAAAAAATTAAAAATTGCTATTGATGAAAATTTCTGATACCCTAAAACCACTGATTTATGCTTCCCTGATTGTTCTGGGAATGGTAATCGGCGGAATTTTAACACCCACAGGAAATTCCAATTTCCTGATTAAAAATGCAAAAAAAGAAAAACTCGCCCGGCTGATTGATTATATCGACAACGAATATGTGGATGATGTAAACACAGACAGCATAGTCGATTTGACGGTTAATTCCATATTAGCCAAATTAGATCCACATTCGGTGTATATCCCTAAAAAAGAAATGGCTCAAACCACCGAAAACATGAAAGGTGATTTTGTCGGTATCGGGGTCAATTTTTATCTGTACAAAGATAGTTTGGCCATCATCAGTCCCGTTCCAGGCAGCCCGAGTGAAAAAGTAGGAATCAAAGCCGGCGACCGTATTTTGTATGCCGATGATACACCTATTTTTGGCAAAAATGTCACCACAGACACTTTGGTCAGCTTGCTCAAAGGAGCGGTGAACAGTTCTGTTAAACTTAAGATTTTTCGCAGAGGGAGCCATAAATTACTTGATTTTAAAATCCAAAGAGACCACATTCCCATCAAAAGTGTCGATGCCGGATATATGCTCACAGAAAAAATCGGGTACATCAAAATCAACCGATTTGCCGAAAGCACTTACGATGAATTTTCGGAAACCTTAGACAAGCTGTTAAAACAAAAAATGGAAACGTTGGTTCTGGATCTTCGCGGAAATCCGGGAGGTTATGTGACCATCGCCGAAAGAGTAGCCGATGAATTCCTTCCCGACAAAGCCTTGATAGTCTCCACCCAAAACAAAAGCGGCAAAATTACCAAAAGCATCGCTGCAGGCAACGGAAGATTTGAAAACAAACCTATTTATGTGTTGATTGATGAAAATTCGGCCTCGGCAAGTGAGATTGTCGCCGGCGCGCTACAAGACAACGATGCGGCAACCATTGTGGGGAGACGGTCTTTCGGCAAAGGTTTGGTACAACGCGAAATGGCATTGGGTGACGGAAGCGCCGTTCGCCTGACGATTGCCCGCTACTACACCCCAACCGGACGCTCCATTCAACGGCCTTATGAAAACGGAGTAGATGATTATTACGATGATTTTTACAACCGCTACGACAATGGCGAAATGCAAAACCTCGACAGCATCAAGGTCGAAAAAGAAATTAAATACACTACACCAAAAGGAAAAATAGTCTATGGTGGCGGTGGAATCATTCCGGATGTTTTTATCCCACTCGATACCATGCACGGCTCCGAAACTTTGCGATTTTTGGATATGTCGGGCAATTTCAACTTTTTTATGTTTGAAAAATTAGACCAAAACAGAACAAAATATGAATCGCTTAAATTGACTGATTTCAAAAACAAAGAAATTATCACGGATTCCATCGCAAACGAATTTATAGACTATTACGCCGATAGAGGATTGAAGTTAAAATTCAATTTATTCAAAGTCAAACTAAAATCCTACTTAGCCGCCAACTTAGCCGGGCAACTCTTTGGCAGCGAAGCCAAATCCGAATTGCTCAATCAAGAAGACACTTTGATTAAAAAAGTTATCGAATTAAGTCGAAAATAAGTTTGTTCAATGTGATTTGAATCTCCTAAACACTTTGCTTATCCAATCGCTTGCTTCAAATCTGCCAACAAATCGTCGATGTCTTCGATACCCACACTCAAACGAATCAGCGAATCTACCACGCCCGATTTTTCGCGTTCTTCTTTCGGGATGGAAGCATGAGTCATACTGGCCGGATGACCCGCCAACGACTCGACTCCCCCGAGTGATTCTGCCAAAGTGAAAATCTTGAGCCGTTCTACTATTTTGATAGCTTCCGCATAATTGTTTCCTTTGGTTACAAAGGAAAGCATCCCGCCAAAGTCTTTCATCTGTACTTTGGCAATGTCGTGGTTCGGGTGGTTTTCCAAGCCCGGCCAATAGACTTTTTGAATTTTGGGGTGAGCAGATAAGAATTTTGCCACCGCGGCGGCATTTTCGCAGTGCCGTTGCATACGGATGTGAAGTGTTTTAATGCCACGCAACACCAAAAAGCTGTCCATCGGGCCACAGATGGCACCACTGGCATTTTGTATGAAATACAATTTTTCAGCCAATTTTTCGTCATTGACAATCAATGCACCCATCACTACATCGCTGTGACCACCCAGATATTTGGTCGCTGAGTGCATCACGATGTCTGCGCCCAACTCAAGTGGCCTTTGCAAGTAGGGCGTTGCAAAAGTATTGTCCACCGCGAGTAGCAGGCCGTATGCTTTGGCCAGTTTGGATACGGCTTTGAGGTCGATGATGTTCAGCATCGGGTTGGTTGGGGTTTCGACCCAAATGAGTTTGGTGTTTTTGTTTATTTGCGCTTCGATGGCATCTATATTTTGCATGCCGGCAAAGTGAAATTGAATACCAAATGGTTCAAAAATCCGCTTAAAGAGCCGGTAAGTCCCGCCGTACAAATCGTTGGTAGAAACCACTTCATCTCCGGGTTTGAGGAGTTTCAATACGGCATCGATGGCAGCCAAGCCTGAACCGAATGCCAAACCGAATTTTCCGCTTTCGATGCTTGCGAAACAGTCTTCCAAAGCCTTGCGCGTCGGATTATGCGTCCGCGAATACTCGTAGCCTTTGTGTCCACCAGGCGTAGTTTGAGCGTAGGTAGAAGTTTGATAGATGGGTGGCATCACGGCTCCGTAAGCCGGTTCGTGGTGTTGTCCGCCGTGTATAGCCTTTGTGTTGAATTTCATTTTTATTTTTTTAGTAATTAGAAAGTACAAATATAGTTGGTGATTTAAACTCGAATGTAACCATTTATTTTTAAAATCAATTTTGTTTTGAAGATATTAAAAACCAGATCAGACAGGCTTCAAACAAAAGCTGCATTTACAAAAACATGTCCGATTTCATCTAAGATTGAAAAAACTTCAACCGCTGTGTCCGTGGTTACCAACCGCTGGCGGTATTCTTTGAAGTGAGGGATTCCTTTGAAATAATTGGTGTAGTGGCGGCGGGTTTCGAATACGCCCAAATGCTCACCTTTCCAGCAGATGGCCATTTCCAAATGGCGTTTGGCAACACGCACCCTCTCTTCCATGGTAGGTAGGGGAAGATGTTCCCCGGTGGCAAAATAATGCTTTACTTCCTTGAAAAACCAAGGATAGCCGATGCTTGCGCGACCAATCATGGCTCCGTCCAAACCGAAATTGTCACGCATTTCCATTGCTTTTTCGGGCGAGTCCACATCGCCGTTCCCAAAAACAGGTATGTGCATCCGCGGATTGTTTTTGACCTCGGCGATGGTTTTCCAATCGGCTTCTCCCTTGTACATCTGCACGCGGGTGCGGCCGTGGATAGAAATCGCCTGCACACCCACATCTTGAAGGCGTTCGGCCACTTCCACAATTTTGATGGTGTTTTCATCCCAACCCAAACGGGTTTTTACGGTCACTGGCAGATTTGTCCGTTTGACGATGGCTTCGGTGAGTTTAATCATCAGAGGAATGTCTTTCAAAATACCCGAACCGGCACCTTTGCAAACCACTTTTTTGACCGGGCAACCATAATTGATATCGATGATATCGGGATTGGATTTTTCGACAATGTCCACTGCTTGCAACATTGAATCGAGCTCGGCACCGAAAATCTGGATGCCCACGGGGCGCTCTTTTTCGTAGATATCCAATTTCATCAAACTTTTGGTGGCATCTCGAATCAAGCCTTCGGAAGAAATAAACTCGGTATAGACCAAGTCGGCACCCTGCTCTTTGCACAAGGCACGAAAAGGCGGATCGCTCACATCCTCCATAGGCGCGAGCAATAGAGGAAAATCCTCCAATTCGATGTTACCGATTTTTACCAAAACTTGTTTTTTTGAATTCTGGGGCAAAGGTAATGGAATTCAGAGAATTTGACTATGCCAATAGGCAATGGACTAATAGGCAATAGACAATTTTTTATTACCCGTTGCTTATTGACAATTGCTACTTATCCTTCAAAAAAAGCTTCCAATTCTTTAAGTGTTTCGGCAGATGTTTGAATGTCTTTCACCACGATGCCCTTTTCCAAAACCACAATGCGGTTGGAAACCTCCACGGTGTGTTGCAAATCGTGGCTGGAAACCAAGATTGTTTTGTCGCCTTTTGCCGCCAACTCTTTGAGTATGCGTTTCAAACGGATTTGTGTGGTTGGGTCTAAATTGGCAAAAGGCTCATCGAGAACTATCACTTCCGGATTGCCGATAAGTGCCGCGATGATGCCTACTTTCTTTTGATTGCCTTTGGATAAATCGCGAAGGTATTTTTTGTTCTTGAGGATTTCTCCGTTGAAAAAATCTTCAAATCCGGCTATAAAAGTATCAACATCCGCTTTGGACTGCCCGCGCAATTCACCAATAAAATAGAAATACTCTTCAGGTGTCAAGTAGCCAATAAGGAAAGTTTCGTCTATAAAAGCGGTGGTGAAGGGCTTCCATGCTTCGCTTTTGTTTACTTCGACCCCGTAGTTGAGAATCTGCCCGGTTGAGGGTTTAATCAAATCGAGCAACAAGCTGAAAAAAGTGGTTTTCCCTGCGCCATTGTTGCCGACCAACCCGAAACTTTCACCTTTTGTGATGTCGAGATTATCAATCGATAAAACAGAAATTCCACTATATACTTTTGTGAGATTTTTAACTTGTATCATGTCCTTTATATTTGACTATTTTTAAAATTTAAATTTTACGAAAATGCCTACTTCAATTTTTCTGTTTATAAGCAGCAATGGTTTTGTATTTCTCTGTTTGATAAATTTTTTCTATAATTGAAAATACTTTGTTTTTGAAAGCAAAACCCAACACACCAGCCAATGCAACAAACAAATAGCCCGCAATGGGATTGATAAGATAATATCCCAAAGCGAAAAGTCCCAAGGGCAACAGTAGTTTGGGGATGGAAAGCAACATCGTTTTGAGGTTGAAGGCCTGTTTGTTTCCAAAAGCTTGTTTAGCTGAAGTCAGGTCAATCGGCTGTTTGATGTACGCGCCTCCCCAAAGCACCAGATGCGCATTAACTCCAATATTATAAATCGCTCCCACGACTACCGCGAGGTAGGTTTTCCATCCAAAAAAAAGATAAAAGGATGCCAATCCAGTCGAAAAAACCGTGGCAATGACCACCAACCACCATTTTGAGGAAATGTACTCGCGATACTGAATATTTTGACTCATCATTAGCGGATAATATGAACTATCCCAACTCGGCACAAATTGCCCGAAGGTGAAAAGAAAACCACCTGAAACAAAAATGCCCGCAAAAATTTGCCATACTGGAGATTCATAGGATTTGCTGGTGAAAAAAAGTAATCCATAGAACAAAAACATCAAACTGACAAAGAGCGTCATTTTCGATCGTTTGTTTCGAAGGATAAGTCGCAAATCGTTTTTGAGAAAGGTACTCATCGAGCCGAAACGGTTCAGCCAGGTATATTCTTGTGTGCTTGCGGTTTTTTGTTTGACCGATAAACCTGCATCCAAGAACATATTTGCCCGAAAATAGTTGGCAGCCGAATAATAAGATAACAGCAAAAGCAGAAGTGCGATCAGTGAATAGAAAGAATGGTACAATCCATTAAAAAACATGGAAGTATATTGCGTAATGTCAAAAAAACCGTAGTAGTGAAGCCCTGCCAGTACAACTAAAATTGATCCTGTAAAAAAAGCTATCGAATCTTTGCTTGCTGCCAAAATGTTTAAAAAATTAGCGGTAAATATGAGTGCCATGATGCCTAAATACCACTGAACCACGCCCCACACATCGTAGCCCTCGACCAGCATCACTACCGAAAAAGGGATGAAGAAAAAAGCGTGCAACAAGTTGAAGCCTGACAACGCGGTTTTCCCCAAAGAAAAATGCACAACCGACGATTTTTTGAGATTCAGATACAGCAACGGCTTGATGTTGACGACCGGAATCTTTTGCATCATATACCGAAAAATCAAATCGACCGAAAAATAATATATCAAATACCGGTTGACCGTTGCCAAAGGCTCCAAGTGGGCTTCTTTCCTAATTCCATAAAATATTCCGATTCCGATAAACACAAAAATTGTGGCGAAGTACAAAAATCCGAGCAACATCAGTATCTTAAAGGCAATATTCGTTTTAAAAGAAGCCGAACGGGCAAAAGATTTCCATTCGAGTGTGAGAAAATGTTTAATCATACACGTAGTTTTGTTTCGATGAATAGGTAATATAGAAGTTGATTTTGTTACAAAAATTTTAAATTGATCAGATAAATTAGATTTACAAATCGTACCATTCCATGAAAATAACCTATCTACTTTTTCTCAATCCCTTTTCCTGTTGCGGCATAGTAAATCCCACCATACAGATGGTCTAAAAACCATTGGTTTTCATACACTTTTTCGATATGTCCCAAAGCTGTGTAGAAAGCGCGGCCACCATCGAACTCGTGATACCAAGAAATGGGATGCAATTTGCCCATGCCTTTACCGGTTCGATCTACTAAATTCCCGTTTGCGTCCAAATCTCTTTTTTCCCAAGTAACGGATGGGTCATAAGAATTCTCGTCAACTGAAATCAAATCGTGCAAGCCCTGACTGTTTTCTTTTCCGAATTCATACCACTCATCAGTCCATAACAAGGTATCAGGAAAATGCTCTAATCCGGGAAAATTATGATCGAGTATTTTCAGTTTGGCAGTTTGTTGGGCAGGATGGATGTGAAACATTCTGCCGACCAATTTTGTGTACCATTTCCAGTCGTATTCGGTGTCTGATGCGGCATGGATGCCGACATAACCTTTGCCCGACTGAATGTATTTTTCAAAAGCTGCCTGCTCCTCATCGTCAAAAATGTCGGCCGTCGTACTCAAAAAAATAACCACGCCAAAGTTTTTTAACCAATCTTCCGTAATCTTGATGGCTTGTTGCTGCCGGACGACTTCAAAATTGTGTGTGGCAGCCAAATTGTTGATGGCCACAATCCCATTGTCAATCGACTCGTGGTGCCATCCGGCGGTTTCGGTTATCAACAATACTTTGAATTGTTTTTGTGCCATTATTTGATTTGAAAACAATAGGCAAAAAGCCATGATAAAACTTGCTTGGTGTAAGGGTTTTTTGAAAAACATGGTATCGAATATTTAATTATAAATTAATGATGATGATTTTTTCCCTGCAATATAGTAGCGGTTTTCCTTCGATCTACTTCCTTACTATTGTTCAACTTAATCGTTTAAAATTTGTGTTACCTAAACGGAAATCAGAATTTTTGACTCCCTATGGTTGACAGATATCGTATTTACTGAAAATATTCTTAAAATTAATCAAAAATATTTTTGTTAGCAAAAAACAAAGACAAACAAAAAAAATTGAATACCAAATGATTTGTCAGTGTGTTTTTTATTTTATAAATTGATTCCTTTAGTTAATGGGTGTTTTAACTACATTTCAGCTGTTGTTATTTATTGTTTTTTGAAGGTCAGACTTTCCTAACTGACGGGCAGAAGAAATTTGCCAATCCACACTTCGCTCGAAACTTCGGTAGGTATCCAAGCCCGAGACTTTGTGAGTTATGGCGAATCTCATAAAACATCATTTATGGATTGAATAAGAAGCTGATTAATAATAACTAAGCTATTAATAGGAACAAAACTAACAAACTTTGTCTGCCTATTCTGCAAGTTAAGTTTACACAAAAAATTAAATTTTTGTCGTTGGTACTGACTTTATTTGCCTATACTTTCGTTTTTTATATTGGCTATTTTATTTATCATTCCATTAAAAATTAGGCCATGAAAAGGAAGAACCGAAAACCAATACAATCTACCCAATAAACCTAAAGGCCTAAAAGTTGCTGTTTGAGTGAGTACGTTGGCTTTATCTATTTTAAACTCAAGCCAAGCCTCGCCGGGTAATTTCATTTCGGCAAACAAAAGCAAGCGTTTTTCCTGTTTGTCAGCAATCATTACGCGCCAAAAATCGAGTGTATCGCCTGAATTTAATTCAGTATCGCTTTTTCTTCCTCTGCGCATACCTACTCCTCCAACAATCTGGTCTAAAAGTCCTCTGAATTTCCAGAGCACGTTTCCATAATACCAGCCCGTTTTTCCACCAATAGCCCATATTCTATCTAGCGAAGTAGCATTGTTTTGGAGCTTTCGTGTACGTTTGTCCTTAAAGCATCCGTTAACCGGTACTTCTATATACCTAGAAAATCCTTCGCTGAAAATATTACTTGTTTGTGCGTCTTTCCAACTTGAAAGCACTTGATTTTGTTCTATTTTATCGAAAGCTAATTTTATAGCGGAGTCATAGTTGATTGGCTTTATGGCAAGTATTGATGCTAAGTTATTGGGTTTGCAGATTACTTCAACTTTCATGCTGTTGACTAAATTCTTAGCTAACGTAAAAGAAGTAGACGTAACAAAATATAACCAATAGGAAGAAATTTTTGGAGTCATTACTGGCACTATAACGATCCGTCTTTTTAGTTTACGCACTTTTGCGAAGCGCAATAGCATTTCCTTATAAGTCAAAATATCAGGCCCTCCTATATCGTAACTTTTGTTATATGTTTCGACCTTACCCATTACGCCAACTAAAAATTCTACTACATTGCGTATGGCGATAGGTTGGCATTTTGTTTTTAACCAACGTGGCGTAATCATAAATGGCAGCTTCTCAACCAAATCACGAATAATTTCAAAAGATGCACTTCCCGATCCTACAATAATTCCAGCCTTTAAGGTGGTCAATGCAAAAACACTACTTGATAAAATAGTTTCTACGTTTTTTCTAGATGTCAAATGTTTTGAAAGTTCATGAGCGTTACTGATTCCACTTAGATAAATGACCTGTTTGGCATTTGTCTGTTCGATGCGGTTTTTAAAATTTGTCGCACATATTTCTTCCATGTTTTCAAAGTCACCGATTTGAGTTGACATAGAATGAATGAGATAATAAGCTAAATCAATATCATCGGGAATAAGAGATAAGCTCTCTTTGTTCAAAAAATCTGCTTCTATTACAGATATATTTGAAGGTATATATTTTTTTACATTAAACCTATTCTTATCTCTAACACAACAAACAACCTCATGCTTGTTTTCCAATAGAACAGGCAATAATCTTTGCGCAATATAACCGGTTACACCTGTGAGAAGTATTTTCATAAAGAAATTGAATTTAAAAATTTTGTTGCGCTATTCAAATGTAGCTTTTGCTTGTGTTCGGGCATTTTATCAAACGTTTTTACCAGCATTCCAAGCCTTGGGTTTTGCAAAAAGAAATCTCTATGAATATGCATAAATCGCCAAAACAATCCATCCCAAATAGTTTGCCATTCACCTTTTTGGTAGTTGCTCATTTTGATAAGATAGTTGCTTCCGCTGATGTACGGTTTGGTTGCTATTAATCCTCCATCGGCAAACTGGCTCATGCCATAGACATTAGGAACCATTACCCAATCATATGAGTCTATAAAAAGTTCCATAAACCATCGATAGACCTCATCAGGGTCGAATTCGCAAAGCAGCATAAAATTACCCAGCACCATTAACCGTTCAATGTGATGACAATATCCTGTTTCTAAAACCTTTTTTATGGTAGTATCAAGAGGCTCTATTCCGATGGTTCCGGTCCAAAAAGAAGCAGGAATTTTCCGGGTAAAACCCCAAAAATTCTTTGACCGTTGTTCGTTTCCTTTCCGTTCATAAACTGCTCTGATAAATTCGCGCCAACCTAAAATTTGTCTAACAAAACCCTCCATTGAATTGATTGGGATTACATCATTAGCAGTCTGCTTGAGTGTTTCATCAATAACATACTGAGGTGTAATTAAACCCACATTTAACATAGGTGTTAAAACACTGTGATTCAGTATATTTTGATTGGAGACAAGGGCATCCTCAAATGAACCAAATTCGGTAAATCGTGTTTTAAAAAAATCTCTTAACCACGTTTTGCTTTCGGCAAATGTTGTGGGAAAAATAAAATCGGTATTCCATTTTCCGTAATTTTCCGAAAAATACTTTTGTGTGTATGCAACAGCTTCTGAATAAAAAATGTTGGGTTTTACAAAATCAACTTTTGGGGGTATTTTACCTTTCGGGTATTTCAATCGATTTTCGTCGTCAAAAGTCCATTTACCCCCAATCGGATTTTCATTGATTCCCATTAATATGTTTCTAAGTAGCCTTTGGTGCTTATAAAAATCGGTTTGTAATAGGCGCTTTTTATCGGAAAAGTATGTTTCGACTTCTTCTGTGGAATTTAAAAATAAAGGAGTCCTGTTTTTACTCGCTCTAACATGATAAACCTTGCACATTTTGTCTATCCTTTGCTCGAGCCAATTATCGGTAGTGTCTATATAATGAAAAGTATTTATGCCTATTGATTTTAAATGTCGTATCAGATTCCGAATATCTGCCAATTCACTGAAGGAATCAATATAAAAAACTTTGATTTTTTTTGAAATTAGATAACTTTCATAAAACTTCATACTTGCCCTGTGAAAAACTATTTTCTGTTTATGAAAATAATATTGCTTAAAAAATAATTGCTCTTCAACTAAATATAGGGTATCACATTTTTCAGCAAGTACATTTTGCTCAAATAATTGATGTGGGAAAATTACACCTACAGTCATATTTTATTCTTGTTTATTCTACACTTATCACTACAATATTTTACCTCATCCCAAATATTTTCCCATTTTTTTCGCCAAGAAAATGGTCGCTTACATGCGATACAAATTTTAGTGGGAAGGTTTGTTTTTTTTATTTTTTTAGCCATTTATCGGGGTTTTGCATAAACCAACCTATCCATCAAATAGGTTTCATAGTAAGCGTCTAATCCGGCACAGGCAAGTGTCTGGGCTTTGTCTAAGGCAACAAATCCATCGGGTGAAATTAGTGTTTCATCCATATCAATATGTTGAATACTACCAATCAGCAATATAGTGCCGTTAATACTAATGTCTATTTTTTGTTCCATCTTCATGGCTATTTTTACGGGAGCTTCTGCTACAAATGGAGCGTGAAAATGTGGGTGATAACATTCGGTAAAGCCACAGACATCAAATTCTGAAATCGTTTTTTTATACTTAGCCGAAGTTTGATGTGCTTTTTGGTAATCACGTGTAGCCACATAATTAATGGTGTATTGCTGGGTTTCTAAAATATTATTTAAGGTGTCTCTTTTCACTGTGGCAGGTCTGAATATCAAACCCCAAAGTGGGGGGTTGGCTCCAATATGGATGAGTGAATTGAAAATAGCCAAGTTACTGTATCCGTCTGTGGATTTTGTGCCAATTAAAATCGCTTGTTTAACACCTGCTAGTGAGTTGATTAATGTAGTCCGATATCGGCTTTCGTATTCGTTTAATGCTTGTTTATCAATCATCTTGATTTGAGTGTTTTTTCGTTAATTCTTTTTCTACTTTTTTCCAATGTAGATAAAAAGAAGGAAAATAGCCGTTTATATTTTCTGCAATCCAATCAAGTGGCTCTTCCATTCCGACATATCCCAAGTTAAACGGATGTTTTTTGACATAACAATTATTTAATCGAGTTGGTAAAGCGATTGAAACGTTCCAACATATAACTGCAAATTGGGAATGTTTTTTCCCAAAGCCAACATGAAATCAATACATTTTTCACTTGCGGGATAATCTGCAAATAAACAGGGTTCGATCAACAAAATTCTGTTGTCTGCTTCTTCTGAATGCCAAAGCGGGTCAAGGTTGTAATAATTGAAGATAAAGGTAAGCAAGATTTTATCAATTTGCAATGCCTTGCTTTTTGGTAAATTCGTTTTCAGTAATATTTTTTCAGTAGCCAACAATTGCTTTGGAACATCTGTTTGCACAATCTTTTCATACGATTTTTCAAGGAATGTATTGTATTGATTGATCCTGCGTAATTATTGATATTTTCTTGATTGGCAAAATATTTTTTACTGCTATTGACCCTGGCAATCCATTGCCAGCTTCAGGCATTGCTTGCCCAATCGCCATCGAACAAGTGATAATACATCCTTTTTGCAGGACGCTACAATACAATTTTGCCCACCAACAATGATAAGTACATTCGGAATTTTGCATATAACCAGTTTCGTATAATTGCTCGATAACTTCATCAATTCCTACAATTCCTGTGTTGGCATTTGCTTATTCAATATGCGTAGTTGTGACTGTTTGACTTCCTTGTTCAAATCTTTTGCCTGAGACACTCTTTGAAAGTAATCTTGCCAGCAAAGTTCCTTGACAAAAGATTTTATCTGATAGAGCTTATATCCCTTGCCTATAACACTTTCGAGCTGCTACTTGGTACTGATAACTCCACGAGAAATGTATGGTGATAAATAAGCAACTGCCCCATTTACAAAATTTTGGGTTTTACCCTAATTTATAGGGTCAATCTTGTCTACTTTTTAAAGAATTGATTCGAAATAGGTAGCAAATTCTAATTTCATTTTATCGCTTACTTATTTTATTCATCGAAATCGACTTCTGACGACTGCATTTAAAGCGATTGATTTCCGGGTTTCTCTTCTGTGTGTGTTTTTGGCTTACTCCACTGTTTACTCGTTTTCTCCATAAATTGAAACTACTTCGTTTTAATTCTTTTCTCATCAATGCAATCACATCGGCTTCAGATAACCCAAATTGTTTTTTAATGGCTTCAAAAGTTGTGCGATCTTCCCATGCCATCTCAATGATTCGATCGATATCTTTTAGATCCATAAAAAATTGTGTTTTGTTCTCCATGTGTTAAAATTAATGACTATTTCATTCATGTATAATTGGTTGATACTTAAGCAAAATTTCGAGGCTTCGCGATTCGATTTAAAAGAAAGCTTCCTTGTTTTTTCGCACAACTGTATCGGTTTCTTTGTCCGTTTTCTTTTCTCTACAGGTTATGATAAAAAGAGTAAGTAGAGCAGTTCCGGATTTGACAATTATCGTTTTTATATTAAAAATAATTTTTGGTTTTTTATATAGGGTTTTTTATTATCACTTAAGGTTTAAAACTCATTCAATTACCTCAAATTTAGAATTTTATTTTTAAACGCCACCTTTTGTTTTGTTATAAAATTTTTTTGCGATGCCAAAGTGTTTGTATCGAACAAAAACGCCGAAAGACTCAACCTTCGGCGTTTTGTTTAAAATTAGTTTTTCTAAACTATGCATTCAGCACTCTGATAGCCTCTTTGATCTTTCCTTCAAGTTCGTCCATCAATTCGGGGTTGTCTTTGATGACTTCCTTGACCGAATCGCGGCCTTGGCCGAGTTTGGTATCACCGTAGCTAAACCACGATCCGCTTTTTTTAACAATTTCGTATTGCACGGCCAAATCGAGGATTTCGCCTACTTTGGAGATGCCTACGCCGTACATGATGTCGAACTCACAGGTTTTGAACGGCGGAGCCACTTTGTTTTTGACCACTTTCACACGGGTGAGGTTCCCGATGACATTTTCACCGTCTTTGATTTGCGTGGCACGGCGGATGTCGAGCCGGACGGAAGCGTAAAATTTGAGTGCATTCCCTCCGGTGGTAGTTTCGGGATTGCCGAACACCACACCTATTTTTTCGCGCAATTGGTTGATGAATATAACCGTGCAATTGGTTTTGCTGATGCTGCCGGTAAGTTTTCGGAGTGCTTGCGACATCAAACGGGCATGAAGCCCCATTTTGGAATCGCCCATTTCTCCCTCAATTTCGCTTTTGGGGGTCAACGCTGCAACCGAGTCAATCACAACAATGTCTATCGCCCCAGAACGGATGAGATTGTCTGTAATCTCTAAGGCTTGCTCGCCATTGTCGGGTTGCGAGATGATGAGGTTGTCAACATCCACGCCTAACTTTTCGGCATAAAACCGATCGAAAGCGTGTTCAGCATCGATAAAAGCAGCAATGCCACCGGCTTTCTGTGCTTCCGCAATCGCGTGGAGCGTAAGCGTTGTTTTACCGGACGATTCGGGTCCGTAAATCTCAATCACGCGCCCTCTCGGATAGCCGCCAACACCCAAAGCCAAATCCAATCCGAAAGAACCGGAAGGAATCACTTCTGTTTCGACTATGGCTCTGTCGCCCAATTTCATCACGGCTCCTTTGCCGTAGGTTTTGTCTAGTTTATCGAGAGTAAGCTTCAAGGCTTTCAGTTTGGCTTCTTTGTCTGAACTCATAGTGGGAAAATCTAAATTTGTTTGGGCTAAATTAAGATAAGTTTTGAGCGGAAACAAATTTTATAAAAATTCTTATCGACAAAATCCTGGCTTATTTGATTCCCAAAATACTGTTGTACTGTTTGGGGTTTCCCAATATCTCCTGTGCTTTGAGGATGCTAGCATCGTGGGTCAGATAGTATTCGTACAGCCCTTTCCGGTAAGCGTAACGCTTGACGATTTCGTCTGTCAGTTGGGCAAGCACTTCGGGCTTGGAGGCCTCGAGCATGGCTTGTTTTTCTACCTCTATTTTTCCCTTGATTTGATTCAAATCGTTTTGTAACCCGGTGTTAAAACTGTCCTTTCCTGCCGCTTCAATGGTCAGGGTTAAAGATTTTTCGGTAAGGGTTTGATAATTGAATTTTTGTTTTTTTACAAATGTTTTAAATTCTTCAAAATCTTTGTCGGTCAATCGAAAATCTGAAGGTTGTATGGTTGCATGGTTGTAAAAATATTGCGAAGCAAAATCAAAAATCAAATCTTCTGCTAGCAACGCATTAGTGATGGGGCTTAACTGTTGATTTTCAATTTGTACATCGGGCATAATCCCACCGTGGTCAAACACCGTGCGTCCGTTTTTGGTCTTAAAGGCTTGTACATTTTTTTTGTCAATTCGTTGGGCGTTGCCGTTTTCGTCCCTGTTTTGATAGTCAAGGGCTTGAATTCCCCTGCCGGAAGGTATATAATAGCGCGAAATGGTAATCTTTACCTGCGTGCCGTACAACAACGGTTTGGGCCTTTGTACCAAGCCTTTCCCAAAACTTCGAGAGCCTAGAACGACCGCTCTGTCCAAATCTTGAAGCGAGCCGGAAACAATTTCAGAGGCAGAAGCACTACGCCCATTTATCAAAATAACGAGTGGGATTTCGGTGTCCAACGGGTTTTTTCGAGTCAGATAGATATTGTTAAACTTTTCGACTTTCGATTTGGTTGAGACCACCAATTGCCCTTTGAGAGTAAAAAGATTGACAATATCAACGGCTTCGTTCAGCAATCCGCCCGGGTTGCCGCGAAGGTCTAAAATGATGTTTTGCAATCCGTCTATTTTCATATCACGGATGGCATCGGTAACCTGTGAGGTGGCTTTTCGGCTGAATTCATTCAAAACGATATATCCTGTTTTCCCACCTATCAATTTATAAAACGGCACGGCATCCACTTCAATGTCTTTGCGGTTAAGTTCCGTATTCATCGTATTGCCGTTACGCAAAAAAGTCAATGAAATTTTCGAGCCTTGCGCACCTTTTAGCAAGGTACTCGCATCGTCTTTCACATCTGCCACATTCACATCGCCAATTTTGATAATTTCGTCGCCGGCCTTGAGTCCTGCTTGATCGGCCGGATAATCTTTAAACGGCTCAACAACCAACAAACGATCCTTCTTAATTTTGATGAGTGCGCCGATACCGGAATACTCGCCCGAGCTTCTGATTTTTGCATCTTCAACGTCTTGCTCGTTCATAAAAACCGTATAAGGATCCAAGTCGTCCAACATTTCTTTGATGGCTTTGTCCATCAAAGCAGCAGGATTGACCTCATCCACATAGTTCATGTTGACTTCTTTATAAAGCGTGGTGAAAATCTCTATCTGTTTGGCAATTTCGAAGAATTCACTTTTGTAGGTTGCCGCAGAAATCAGCAACAGAGGTATCAACAGCAGGAGCAGTAGGCGCAGCGTAATTTTTTTTCTCATGGCATTAATTTAACGTTTAAATAAGCTCATCAGCTTTCTTTTTATCCGGCTTGTTTTCCAATTCTTTTAAAAACCTGTTTATCAGCACAATGATGTATTGATCGGTTTTGTCTAAGGTTGGAATTTCTTTGCCAAGATATAAAAACATGATGGCATAAGGTGTTGATATTTTGTTAAAAATGAGATACTTATTCCGTCGGTAAGCTTCCCGCATCAATCTTTTGATGCGATTGCGATCAACGGCTTTTTTAAAATTGCGTTTGGATACGGAAACCCCTGCTTTGACGGGAAAATTTTTTACTTCAAATGTGTCGGGAAGACAAACCACCTTAAACGGATAGGCGGTCAACACCAAACCTTCTTTGAACAACCGCTCGATGGTTTTGGTGGATTTGAGTTTTTCCGATTTTGGAAATTTTTGGTTCATCGATTTAAATTGTTTCTACAAAAGATTCAGGACTCAAGAATCCGGACAGAAATAAACACGGTACTGTTAATTTTTATAATAATCCTTATTTTTTAAACTTTGTGGGTTTTGTGTAAGCCTTTGTGTTCTCTGTGGTAAAAAAAGATAACCACAAAGGTTCGCAAAGAAAATTTCACAAAGGAACACAAAGAAAACTATACTAAATTAACAATGTGATAAATCTTGAGTCCTGAGTCTTGCTTCTTAATTCCCTTTTGCCTCAAACACATTGTTTTCCCTGTTGATGTCTGCCATTCTTTCGGATGCATCAATGACAACTTTTTGTATCGTTTTGTTGCTGTCAATATCGAAAGTATATTCAGGATAAGCCCAAGCCCAATCGGGCAGAACGGTTCTCAGTATGCCTTCAGTGGGTTTTTGTCCGAACATCATCCGCAGCGGAATGTAATAATTTGCAGTACTTCCATCGTCAAAAGCCACTTGAAGATCGATCGGCATCGGCATCAAGCCGATTCGAGACAAGGTAACAGTTGTTTTTCCTTCCAATTTGTTTACCTCTTTCACCGCATAATCGATGGTGTTGGTGGTTTTGGTCCAATCGGTCAAATACCAGTCCAATTGGATGCCCGAAACTTTTTCAGCCACACGCATGATGTCGTTGGGCGCCGGATGTTTGAATTTGAAATCGTTGTAATATCGCCTGAGGGTTTTCGCGAGGTTTTCCTTCCCGATGACATAACCCAATTGTTCCAAGAATATCGCGCCCTTGCTGTAAGCGGCAATGCCGTAGGCGAAGTTGGTTTCATAACGGTCGGCATGCGTTGTTTGTGGTTTTTCAAGCCCCGAAGTAGCCAATCGGACATAGCCACGGTAAGAACCCTGGTGCGGATTGGACTTGTTTTCATTTAAAACCACATTCTCCGCTTCGGTGGAAATGTAGGTGGTAAATCCTTCGTCCATCCATTCGTTTTTGCTTTCGTTGGAAGCCAAAACATGCTGAAACCAGGAGTGCGCTAACTCATGAGCGGTCACGCCGGCTAGGCTTTCGTATTTGCGTTCACCCGTAATGAGCGTGAGCATGGCATATTCCATACCACCATCGCCACCTTGAATGACCGAATACTGATTGTAAGGATAGTTTCCGACATGTTTGTTGTAAAACTTCATAAACGCCGCTGTATCGGGTTGTAATTTTTTCCAATTATCTATAATTCCCGGTTTGTTTTTATATAAAAAATGGAGTGTCACACCGTTCGGGCCCGGGTAGGTGTCGTGAATATATTCTGGGTCGGCCGCCCAAGCAAAATCGTGCACCTGTGGCGCGATAAAATGCCATTTGAGTTTATCGCCTTTTACTTTTGGGGGAGTAACTCCCGCGTCCTGATAGCCATGGCCGATTTCATTCGGGTTTTGCAAATAACCACTGGCACCCACAGTGTAGGTTTTATCGATGTTGATGGTCACGTCAAAGTCACCCCAAACACCGTGAAATTCACGTGCAATATAGGAATCCGGATGCCATCCTTCAAAATCGTATTCGACCAATTTCGGGAACCATTGCGTCATGGAAAGCGCCACACCTTCGGCATTGTTCCGACCCGAACGGCGGATTTGAACAGGGACTTGGCCGTTAAAATCAAGCGTGAAAGTAGTCGTTGTGCCGGGCAAAATCGGACTGGCAAGAGGGACTTGAAGGATGGTGCCTATTGTTTTCGCTTGGATGGCTATGCCGTCTTGCTTGAGGTTGGCCACTTTCAGGAAACCAATCTCGTCCGGTAGTAGTTTGCTGATACGGTCTGCCACTCTCGAATCGGCATCTCGAATAGTCCTCGAGCGTACATCCATCTCGCTGCCGGGTTGAAAGGCATTGAAATAGAGGTGGTAAAAAACCTGTTGCAAAGTATCGGGTGAGTTGTTGGTGTAAACCAGCGTTTGCTTCCCTCTGTATTGATAGTTTTGGACGTTCATATCCAAATCCATGATGTAGTTGACGTGTTGCTGCCAATAACCGTCGGAGGATTGCGCTTGTGCCGAGTAAATGTTTAAAATAATTGTGAAGAAAAAAATTAATCGATGTATCTTGTTCATTTTGAATATTTTAAAAGAAAAAACTATTTCAAACCTCTCGACAATCTGTCTGCCAAAATGATGGCGTTGTAAAGGTTGACGATACTTCCGGTTTTGGACAAATCGGCAAAGGGTTTGGTGTCATCACCGCCCGGAACCACCACCACTTTGTTGATTTTAAGTCCCGAATCCATGATGATTTTTTTGACTTGAACGGCAGAAAGTTTAGGATAATACGACCGAATAATAGCGGCAACTCCGGCGGCGGCAGGTGAAGCCATGGAAGTCCCTTGCATGTATTCATACGTATTGTCCGGCGTGGTTGACCATATTTTTACACCAGGCGCGAAAACATCTACGTTGATTTTGCCGTAATTGGAGAATCTCGCAACGATGTCTGATCCGTATTTATAGCCGATTGCGCCTACGGTCAACATGTTGTCGGCAAATTCTGTAGGACTTCCTTTTTCTTGGTCGTTTGGAAAGTTATAACTGTTGGGGTCATCCAAAAACATATTGTCGTTTCCGGCGGCATGCACGATTAATACATCTTTGGAAGCAGCGTATTTGATGGCATCATAAACCCATTTCTTGTTGGGTGAAAACGATTTACCAAAACTTGCGTTGATAACTTTTGCGCCGTTGTCCACCGCGTAGCGAATGCCAAGTGCGATGTCTTTGTCGTACTCGTCACCATCAGGTACGGCACGAACGGGCATGATTGCTACATGGTTTGCCACGCCGTTCATCCCGATGTTGTTGTTACGGATGGCAGCGATGATTCCGGAAACATGGGTTCCGTGTTCGATTTGTTTTTTTTCCGGGCCCATCACGTTGTTGTTGCCGTAATTACGATCGTTGTAGTTGTAAGGGTCGTCTCCAACTACTTTTCTGCCGTCAAAATTCACATTCAGGTTGTAATCTAACTGGCCGGAAATATACTCTTTGAATTCGGCCAGTTCTTTTTCGAAATCTTCTTTTGTACTGTTTGACAATACTTGCAACATGATGTTTCGTGATTGAAGTACTTTGGGATCAGCCGAATTGATACCCTCAACATCTTCTTTGGTATATGTTGTTTTCTTGAGATAATCTTTGAGGGTTTGGTCAACTGTTACGATAAAATCGAGTTGTTGTTTGGGTGCTTCCATTTCTTTGAGTTTCTCGTCTAACGCCTTTTTGGCTCTTTGGTAGTCAGCAAAATCTGCTTTGTCGGCAGCGACAATCTGGCTTTCGGTTTTTCCTTCAAACCGGGTTTTGTTTCGCTTGACAATTCGCGTCAATTCCAAATTTTCATGAACCGATTCTCCGAGAAAATTCCAACCGTGTATATCATCGACATAACCGTTTTTGTCATCGTCTTTCCCGTTGTTGGGAATTTCTTTTGCATTAATCCAAATAATTGAAGCCAAATCTTCGTGTTCAATATCAACGCCGGAATCAACGATGCCCACGATAACTTTGACTCCGCTTCTCCCGTTTAGAAGTTCTGCATACGCTTTATTGACACTCATCCCGGGAACAGTGTCTGTAACCAAGTCTAAATTCATCCAACTTTTGAGCTCATTTTCAGAGAGTTTTGAAGTTTTGACCGGCGTACTGTCTATGTTTTGGATAGGCGTTGAGAGAATTTCCGGTATGCCACCGCAGCTTTGCAACAATGAGAATAAAACGGCAAGTAATAGAATTTTTGAGGTGTGTTTCATGTTATAAATGTTAGTGTGATATTGAAAATTTGTTATTTGTTATCTGTTATTCCTTAATGTTATTAGGAATTAGCCAAAAGCCAATGGGTAATAGGCAAGACAAAATCAAAAATCGTTAATCGTAATTCATAATTCGTAATTTACTAAAAGACCTCATCACTTCTTAAAACCTCTTTTAAACGGACTCCTTTTTCGGTGTGTTGAAGCGTGATGATTTCGTGATACGGGTCGTGCTCAAGAAACAAGAGTAGATTTTGTTCGACTGCCAAATTGAGGAATTGTTTTTTTTCTTCCATGGTAAGGAGCGGGCGCGTGTCATAGCCCATTACATAAGGCAAGGGGACGTGACCGGCCGTTGGCAACAGGTCGGCTGAAAAAGCAATTTTTTTTTCGCGGTAGGAAATGACGGGAATCATTTGCTTTTCGGTGTGTCCGTCAGCAAAAAACAGGTCAAAACCCAATTCGGGAATATGCGTAAAAACACTTGATTTTTCATATTGAACAAAATGAAGCTGCCCGCTCTGCTCAATGGGAAAAATGTTTTCCTTGAGGAAAGAGGCTTTCTCGCGTGAATTGGGTTCGGTTGCCCATTTCCAATGATTTTCGTTGCTCCAAAAGCGGGCATTTTCGAAAAAAGGTGCATAGGTTTCTTCCGAAATTCTCCGGATGGCGCCGCCACAATGGTCAAAATGCAGGTGCGTCAGGAATACATCGGTGATGTCACGGGGGTGAAAGCCGTGCTTAGCGAGCGATTTTTCTAAAATATCATTGCCCCAAAGCGAATAATAGCCAAAGAACTTATCGGATTGTTTCTCACCCATGCCGGTATCAATCAAAATCAATTTTTTACCATCTTCAATAAGCAAACAACGGGCTGCCATCTCGATGAGGTTGTTGGCATCGGCCGGGTTGGTTTTGTTCCAAATCGTTTTGGGAACCACACCAAACATGGCTCCACCGTCTAATTTGAATTTTTGGGTTTCTACAGAATATAATTTCACTGAAATGGGGTGTTGGCCTTAGCTGTCAATTTGTCCGCAAATTAAAAATTCTTGGAAAATTAACCCTCTTGCATTTATTTAATTATGTAATTGTTAACAAATTTATATTTTTATATCGACTTTTTGAGATTAAAGTTTATCTTGTTAAAAAAAAAATTATGTCTGAAATCGGCGGTATTGTTATTTTTGGAATTTTGGCACAATGGACAGCTTGGCGGCTGAAAATTCCGGCAATCCTGCCCTTGATTTTGATCGGCTTAATCGTCGGGCCTGTTTCTACTTTTTTTACGCAGGACGGAACCAAGTGGATTGAGCCGGTTTGGAATGGTGAAGAAGGTCTTTTCCCGGACAAAGGGCTTTATAATTTTGTGTCTCTTTCCATCGGGATTATTTTATTTGAAGGCAGCCTGACCCTGAAAAAGAGTGAGATATTGAATGTGGGCGGATCAATCTTAAGGCTCATTACTTTAGGCACGGTTATTACCTTTTTTTTGGGGGGGCTCGCCACCCACTTTGCCTTTCATCTGAGTTGGCCTATTTCCTTTTTGTTTGCTTCATTGATTATCGTGACCGGCCCTACCGTGATTGCCCCCATTTTGAGGAATATTCCACTAAAAAAAGACGTGACCACTATCTTGAAATGGGAAAGTATCTTGATTGACCCAATTGGGGCGTTAGCAGCCGTACTGGTTTTTGAATACATCCGCGTAGATTTCACGGGGGTCGATACAATCAATATTTTGTGGGAATTTGTGAAAATCGTCCTTTCCGGATTGCTGACCGGTTTTGTCGCCGCCTGGGTTTTATATTTCTTAGTCAAAAAAAATTGGATTCCACAGTATCTAAAAAATGTCGTTTCCCTTTCGGCAGTTATGGCGGTTTTTGTGTTTTCGAATTATGTAGCCTCTGACTCAGGTCTGTTGTCGGTTGTCATGATGGGTTTAATCTTAGCAAATATAAATCTGCCAAACATTCAAGAACTTTTGCATTTCAAAGAGTCTTTGAGCATTTTGTTGATTTCCATTTTATTTATTCTGCTTGCAGCAAACATAAATGTCGAAGATATGCTGTTGGTTTACAATTGGAAAGCATTGTTGTTGTTTTTTGTTGTTATCTTAATTCTGCGGCCACTGTCCGTATTTGTCAGCACAGCCTGGTCCGGGCTTCGCACCAATGAAAAATTATTTATCAGTTGGGTTGGCCCGCGCGGAATTGTCGCTGCCGGTATCGCTTCTCTTTTCGGATTGGAACTTCAATCTTTGGGTGTTGCAGATGCCCAATACATTACACCTTTGGTTTTTTTGATTGTGCTTGGAACCGTTTTGCTCAACGCCACCACTGCCCGCCCTGTCGCTAAATTATTAGGCGTGTATCTGGATGTATCCGGCGGGATAATGATTATCGGTGCCAACAAAATTTCCCGGTTGATTGCTTCTTACCTGAAAAAAAATAATCGGCATGTGGTATTGATAGACAGCAATAAAGTGAATGTAGAAAAAGCAAAGAAATTGGGATTATATGCATTTGAAGCCAATATTTATGAAGACGATTTATCGCAAGATATCGAATTGAGCGACATTGGCTTTTTGATGGCGTTGACCGGAAGTACCGAAGTCAACGAGTTTTCATTGCAACGGTTTAAAAAAGAATTTGGTGAGAACGGAGCTTTTAGGCTTATAACTTCAGAAGAAATAGATCGTCCCGAAAAAATTATCCCACAAAGTCTGTTTTCCGACACGGCTGACTATCGAAAATTGATGGACGTTGCCTCTGTCTTTCCCATCGTGAATGAAATAAAATTGCAATCTGCCCGTCATTTTAATCAACTCAAACGCAACTTAGAAACTTCGGAAACTGCCGTTCCACTTTTTATCAAAGATTTTAACGGAACCCTGCATATTCTTTCCTCCAAAGAAAATATACCGGTTGAAAAAGGATACAAATTAGTGTATATCGGAAAATCGATAGATGCCTTATCGGAGACTGAAATCAATCTACAGGAAACGGTTAGTCATTCAGCTTCAACACTGCCATAAAAGCTTCTTGGGGAATCTCGACATTGCCGACCTGGCGCATACGCTTTTTCCCCTTTTTCTGTTTTTCGAGCAGTTTTCTTTTACGCGAAATATCACCGCCATAACATTTTGCAGTCACGTCTTTTCGCAAGGCTTTGATGGTCTCTCGAGATATTATTTTCGCTCCAATAGCCGCTTGAATCGGAATATCAAATTGTTGCCGCGGAATGAGCTCGCGGAGTTTCTCGCACATCTTCTTGCCTATGTTGTGTGCATTGTCCACATGAAGCAAAAATGAAAGCGCACCCACCGGTTGTGAATTGAGCAAAATATCCACTTTCACTAATTTCGATTCGCGCAGGCCAATCGGAGAATAATCAAAAGACGCATATCCTTTGGAAATGGTTTTTAGCCGATCGTAAAAATCAAATACAATTTCAGACAAAGGCATATCAAAGGTAAGTTCTACCCGTTCGGGCGTGAGATAGGTTTGATTGGTAATAACCCCTCTTTTCTCGATACAAAGCGACATCACATTGCCCACAAAATCCGATTTGGTTATGATAGTTGCTTTGATATAGGGTTCTTCTACCCGGTCAAGGCTTGAGGGATCCGGCAAATCTGAAGGGTTGTTCACCACGATGATTTGTTCGGGGTGCTTTTTACTGAAAGCATGGTAAGAAACATTTGGGACTGTGGTAATCACACTCATATCAAACTCTCGCTCGAGCCGTTCTTGCACAATTTCCATGTGAAGCATGCCGAGGAATCCGCAACGGAAACCAAATCCCAAAGCGGCCGAACTCTCAGGTAAAAAAACCAGAGAAGCATCGTTGAGCTGCAATTTTTCCATGGCCGAACGCAGGTCTTCATAATCTTCGGTGTCAACCGGATAAATGCCCGCAAAAACCATCGGCTTCACGTTTTCAAAACCTTCTATCGACTTCTCGCAAGGCCTTTCTGCCAAAGTGATGGTGTCGCCGACTTTCACTTCGCGAGCGTCTTTGATGCCTGTGATGATATAGCCCACATCGCCGGTTCGGACAATTTCTTTGGGATGTTGAATCAACTTGAGCGTGCCTACTTCATCTGCAAAATAGGTGTTTCCAGTTGCCATGAATTTAATTTTTTGCCCTTTTCTGATTTCACCATTCATGATTCTGAAATAAGTCTCAACACCTCTGAATGAGTTGTAAACCGAATCGAAAATCAATGCCTGCAAAGGCGCATCGGGGTCGCCCTTGGGTGGTGGGATTTTTTCAATGATAGCCGAAAGAATATTTTCAATACCAAAACCGGTTTTACCACTGGCGTGGATGACCTCTTCGGGTTTACATCCCAGCATTTCAACGATGTCATCCGTCACTTCTTCCGGGTTGGCACTGGGTAAATCTATCTTATTAAGCACCGGGATGATTTCCAAATCGTGTTCGAGCGCGAGGTACAAATTTGAAATGGTTTGTGCCTGAATACTCTGCGCCGCATCCACTATCAGCAGAGCACCTTCGCAGGCAGCGATAGAGCGAGACACTTCGTAGGAGAAATCGACGTGACCGGGCGTGTCTATCAGGTTGAGGATGTATTTTTCGCCTTTGTATTCGTAATCCATTTGGATGGCGTGGCTCTTGATGGTAATGCCGCGCTCGCGTTCCAAATCCATGTTGTCCAGCAACTGATCTTGTTTTTCCCGGGCGGTCACCGATCCGGTAGCATCCAAAAGACGGTCGGCTAATGTACTTTTGCCGTGGTCAATATGGGCAATGATGCAGAAATTTCGGATGTTCTTCATAGACAGTTTGTCACAAACAATTTTGCACAAAGATACTGTATTTTTAAGGGGAAAAAAGAGCGTAAGATTCAAGTTATTTTTTCTCATGTCCCTTCGAGCGCAGTCGAGAAGTCAGAGGATGGTTTAGTCTGAGTTAGACTCGTAAACACAATTGTTATGAAGTTATTTAGTAAAATTATTTTTTCCCTGAAAGTATCTTATTTTTCTCAGAAATAAACTCATCTTCCGTCAGAATTCCTTTTTCTTTTAAAACTGAAATTTTTTCTAATTCGGCGTACTTATCTGATATAAAAGTTTTTTTTGTCGAACTTATAACCATTGTAAACGAAATCATTAAATTCAGCACAGTTTCTAATAAAATCAAAATCTGAATTTTTCTGAAAAGCATCATAGTTTTTGTAACCTTCCTAAATAGCTCGTTTAATGTGAAAGAAAGTATTTTCTTTGTCCTTTTTTAAAGAGTACAACGAAGCCAAATTATAATGTATTGTAGGATTTTTTGAGTCTAACTGAAGTGATTTATAGAAAAATCGAGTGCGTTATCGTAATCTTTCATTTCATAATATTTATAAGATTTATTAGAAAGATTTTTGGCTTCTGCAGGCATTTTCATAAATTGTCTTTCTGCTGTCGAGGAGGCTATTACCAACAATAAGCCAATAAGCGGAGAAAATATTAAAGATATGAAAAAGGCATTGGCCGCACCAATTTTTTTTCATTTCCAAGATTAGAAACCACAATACTTAAAACAATCCTAGCTATAAAAAGAATAAACATTTATTGATTTTTGAAACTTCTAAATGTTTATTAGAAAAAAAGAATCTATAAAAATACAAACTTAATTAAACTTTCAAAGGATTCACTCAACCCGCTTCATCACTTTTTCCAATTTATGAGAATTCTCCGGAAAGAAAGCCTGAGCCATGAGCAGCATGCCAAAAATGATGAGCAAGATGGCGATGCCTTTTTTGATTTGAAAAATTCGATGCGTCGTCAATTTTGCTTGCAGTTGCTTGGCTAAAACAATTTTGATAAGATCTACAAAAAAATAAGATGCGATAATCAGGGAGAAAAAATAAATTACTTCATTTGGAGTCATGTCCCATTTGGGAACAAAGACAACGATTAATCCCAGCCAAAAACCCAACACGCCAATGTTGATAAAATTGAGCATAAAGCCTTTGGCAAACAGTGAGAGATAGTTGTTTTTAATCTGAATCAATGGGCTCAAAGCAAGTTCTCGAAGTCTTTTTTGATTTTTTCCGGCTTTTATCATCGAAATAATCCCATATAAAGTCAAAATCAATCCGCCAATAATAAAAAGTGCGGGTTCTTCCTCGAGTTTTTGAAGAAGTTGATAGCTTGTAAAATAGGCTATCAGGATAAAGACAACATCCGAGAAAACAACGCCCCCATCAAAAGCTACCGCGGCGCGTATGCCTTTGATAGCGCTTGTTTCGAGTAAAACAAAAAAAACAGGCCCTATCATAAAACTCATCAAAAAACCGATAGGTATGGCAGTTAGGGCGTGTTCAGACATAAAAAACTTAATTAATTCATCAACAGGATATTGCCTCCAATGAAGGTGTCTTTATCGACCTGTTTGGGTTTTCCATAAATTTCAATTCTACCGCCGGCTCTCACTTTAGCTGAGGCAAAATCAGTAGCATAAATTTTGGCATTGCCTCCCGCGTTGACTACCACAGTGGTTTGTTTGCTTTTTAGCTCTTTGGCATCATACTGCCCTCCTGAATTGATGACGACATCTTGCACATCGGCTCTTCCCCGCACATCTACGATACCGCCTGATACGGCTTTCACTTCAAGGCGATCTACGTTGATGGGAGCTTTGACTTCCGCGCCTTCTTGTGTTCTGATTATTAAAGTGTTGGTGTTCAATTCATCGTTTGAAATAATGTAGGAATTTTCATTGGCATCGATTACTTCAATTTTGTCGAACTGAACAGTTACTTGGGTTTTATCTCCATTGAAAATTTTTTTGGTTTGCATCCGTATTCTAAGTTTTCCATTTCTGTTTATCACTACTACATTGTCGGCTTCTTCGCCGGTGATGGTGATTTTTCCTTCTTCACCCTTGATGAGTTTAACGGAAATGCCGTTGAGTACTTTTATTTCATCAAAATTACCGTAGTCTTTGTGAATGGTGTTTTGAGATAAAATAGTTGCGGGGAGCAAAAGGAGGAGGAATAAGTAAGTTTTCATTTTTATATTTTTTTGGTAAACGTGTTAAATCGTTTAATGTTATAGCCGTTTTTCCTATTTTTTAAATTTGCTTCTAAAATTATAGATTTTTTCCCAAGAGATGAAAATCTAAGTGTTTTTTTATGAGATCGGTGTTTTTTACTTTCACCAATACCTCATCGCCAAGCTGGTACATATTTTTGGTAACCGAGCCGATTAGTGCGTATTGTTTGTCATCGAAGGTATAATAATCGTCTTTTATATCGCGGATTCTCACCATCCCTTCGCATTTGTTTTCTACAATTTCCACATAAATTCCCCATTCGGTGACCCCTGAAATAACCCCCACAAAAGACTGGTCGTTGTGATCTTGCATAAATTTAATCTGCATGTACTTGATGGAATCCCGTTCGGCACTTGAGGCTAAGTATTCCATCTCCGAACTGTGTTTGCACTTGGCTTCAAAATCTTCTTCAGATTGGCTTTTTCCACCTTTCAAATAAAAATCTAAAAGACGGTGTACCATCACATCCGGATAGCGGCGAATGGGAGAGGTGAAATGGGTGTAATAGTCAAAAGCCAATCCATAATGACCTATATTTTTGGTGGAATAAACTGCTTTGCTCATGCTTCGGATGGCGAGCGTATCGACCAAATTTTGTTCTTTCAAACCACTTACATCACCCAATAACTTGTTGAGAGAAGCTGAGATAGATTGTTTCGATTTTAAATTGAGGGAATGGCCAAAACGGGAAATAACTGCTTGAAGGTTTTCGAGTTTGTTGATATCCGGCTCATCGTGAATGCGGTAAACGAAAGTTTTGGGCGGGTTTTGTTTACCGATGAATTCAGCCACACGCCGATTGGCAAGCAACATAAATTCTTCGACCAAATGGTTGGCTTCTTTCGAAATTTTAAAAAATACCCCAACCGGATTGTAGTTTTCGTCTAAATTGAATTTTACTTCCACTTTATCAAATGAAATAGCACCTTGGCTCATGCGTTTTTTCCGCATAATTTTAGCTAATTCGTTCAGTTTGAGTACCGCATTTTTTATATCATCCGATACCTGATAGGTTTCTTGTGACAGTGATATATTATCTGGTATTGTGTTTGTTTGATTTTCAATAATGTACTGAGCTTCCTCATAAGTAAAACGCTGGTCAGAAAGTATGACAGTTCGTCCAAACCATTGATTGATTACTTCGGCTTTGTTGTTGATTTCAAAAACAGCGGAGAAAGTATATTTTTCTTCCTTTGGACGCAAAGAACATACGTTGTTGGACAATATTTCGGGCAACATGGGCACAACGCGATCTACCAAATAGATAGAAGTTGCACGTTCGTATGCTTCATTTTCAAGAAGGGTATTTTCTAGCAGATAATGCGACACATCCGCTATGTGAATCCCTATTTCAAAAAGTCCATTATCCAATACTTTAAATGACAATGCATCATCGAAATCTTTGGCATCTTTTGGGTCGATGGTAAAAGTGAGTGTGTTTCTGAAATCCTTGCGTTTGGCTATCTCTTCTTTGCGTATGGTGATATCAATTTGTCCGGCAAAGTCTTCCACTTCTTTAGGAAATTCGTAAGGCAAACCGTATTCGGCAAGTATCGAATGAATCTCCGTTTGGTGTTCACCAGGTTTACCGAGTACGTCGACCAAACGACCAAAAGGGCTGTCTGCTTTTTCTGGCCAATCTTCCAATTCGACCATCACTTTATCACCATCTTGCGCAGTCATTATCTTTGATATCGGCACAAAAATATCGGTGTACATTTTAGGATCGGCTGTTATGACAAAACCAAAATTTTTCTGAAGTTTGAGTACACCTACAAAATTTGTCTTCTTTCTTTTGATTACTTTGGTTATTTCCCCTTCATATTTGTCATTTCTTTTTCTTCGATAGATATAAACTTCCACCTCATCGCCGTGTAAACCATGGTTGAGGTTGTTTGATGGAATAAAAATATCGTCATCTAAACCTTCCACGATAACATAACCGTTTCCGCGAGTAGTCATGTCTAATTTGCCAACGTGATAATCTGTACTTTTGATGGCTTTGTACTTTCCTCTTTCGGGTTGTTCTATTTTTTTAGTGGCTACCAATGCTGCTAATTCTTTGATAATAAGATTCCTACTATTGGCATCTGTCATTTCTAACTTGGCTGCAATTTGTTTATAGTTTAACGATAGTGTATCATTTTTTTGTAGGATTTGAAGGATGTTGTTTTCTAATTTTCCTTTCTTTTTTCCTTTATTCTTACTCATAAATGCGTTTAAAAATTATCTGCTGAAAGTACGAATAATATTTTGGATGGTTGCAGAAGTAAAAAAATTAAGATAAGTGTAACAATCTTTGTTAAATTACGTCTATTTCAAGGTGTTAAAATATATTCAGCTTTGAAACGTGTCTATAAAATATTAATTTTCTTTCTTATTCTCCTCATCACAGGAGTTGCATTAGGCTACGTCATTATCAATAAAACTTTTGATCACACCAATCAAGTTAGGCAAGAAGAGGCAAAAGAAGTTTTAGTGTCATTGCGTTAAGTTTCTTTTCTAAAACTTAAAAAAGTATTGCTTTGTTTTCTTATCAACAATTTATATTACATAATCATTTTGTTTTTTATAAAAATCTAAAAAAATTGATGATTATAATGGTGTGTTGATAGCGTTTATAAAAAAATGATTTTTTTCTTTGATTTTAAGTTGCTATTTTTTTTCTTTTTTTTATCCACATCTTTTTATACTGTAATCTATTCTTTTTTAATTATTTTGGTTTCATTATCAACTACTGTTTATATAAAATAGTGAACATTAACTATACGCTATTCCGGCTTATTTTGTGTTTACAACAAACGGTTAAATGTTCATTTTTTGTTTATTTATTTTTCTATCTTTTTTTTTGTTGAATAGGTATTTCTTGTAGTATATAAATATTGGGATAAGTAAAGTTTTTTTATGTTTATTTATCTAAAGTTTTCCACAATTAATGTAAAATTATAATTTATTAAATGTTAAGTAATTGTAAATTTTTATTAACACGACTGTTTATTATCTTCGTTTAAGTTTGGTATCTTTGTAAACGATTTAATATCATTTATATGAAAATTGCCATTGGAAATGACCATGCCGGTACTACCTACAAATTTGCCATTAAAACACTGTTAGAAAGTGCCAATCACCAAGTTTTAAATTTTGGTACCGACAGCGAACAAAGTGTAGATTACCCGGATTTTATTCACCCGGTAGCACAAGCCGTTGCAGGTCATAAAGCAGATTTTGGAATCATCCTCTGCGGCAGCGGAAACGGTGCGGCCATTACAGCTAACAAACATCCAAAAGTTCGCGCTGCTCTTTGTTGGAACAAAGAATTAACCGAATTGGCACGTTTACACAACAATGCAAATATACTCAGTATTCCCGCGCGATTTGTTTCTCAACACCAGGCGTTAGAAATGGTGAAAGTATTTCTTGAAACGCCATTCGAAGACGGGCGTCACCAACAGCGAATCGATAAAATACCGTTCAATTAAATGGCAGAAAATCATTCTCATACCCATCTAAACGGCATCAATCTTTTTTATGCTATTTTATTAAATATCCTTATTACTGCTGCCCAAATAATTGGAGGGTTGTTGTCAGGGAGTTTGGCTTTGCTTTCAGATGCATTACACAATTTTACAGACGTAGTCTCGCTCATCATCAGTTATACTGCCAATCATTTCGCTCGAAAAAAAGCTTCCCTCAATCAAACTTTTGGTTATAAAAGAGCCGAAATTATTGCTGCTTTTGTCAACGCGCTCACACTGATTGTCATTGCAATTTTCTTAATAATAGAGGCTGTTAAAAGATTTTATCACCCGGAACCGATTCAAACCGGTTTAGTTATTTGGCTTTCTATGGTTGCCATAATCGGAAATGGACTCAGTGTTGTATTACTTCACAGCGATTCAAAGAAAAACATAAACATGCGCTCTGCATACCTTCATTTATTGACAGATATGTTGGCATCGGTTGCGGTTCTTATTGGAGGTGTTTTAATGAAATACTATCAGATCTATTGGATTGATAGTTTTTTAACTCTGGTTATTGCTTTGTACTTGATTGTAGTCGGATATGATCTGACTAATAAATCATTTGGTTTCTTGATGCTCTTTACGCCTAAACACATTCATATAAAAGACTTAGTCGAAGCAGTCCACCAAGTGCCTAAAGTCAATAAATTGCATCACATCCACGTTTGGTATTTAAACGATGACGAGTTGCATCTAGAGGCTCATCTCGATTTTAAGGAGGATATCACGCTGACCGATTTTAATGCTATTTTGCTACAAATAGAGCAGATTCTACACGATCAATTTCAAATTAACCACGTCAACATACAGCCCGAGTTTCAAAAAGAAGATCCCAAAGATTTTATTGTTCAAGACTGATTAAATTTCTTTTTTATGATTAGTTGGCATTTAAAAAAATTTGAAGAGTTAAGTATTTGGGAGCTCTACCCTATACTTCGTTTGCGTTCGCAAGTATTTGTCGTTGAGCAAGATTGTGTTTATCAAGACTTAGATAATAAAGATTATAAGGCTTTGCATTTATTCGGGAAAGAAGAAGATAAAATTCTAGCCTATACGCGTCTTTTCAAACCGGGTTATTATTTTGACAAGGCAAGCATCGGCCGTGTGGTGGTTGATGAAAATTACAGAAAACTGAAATTGGGGCACGAATTGATTAGAAAGTCAATCCAAGCCATAGAAAATCATTTCGATACCGTGGAGATTAAAATTTCCGCACAACGCTATTTGAAAAAGTTTTATGAAACGCATGGATTTATGCAAATTGGAGAAGGTTATTTAGAAGACGGTATTCCACATATTGCGATGGTGAAAAAAGATTAAAACCCTTTCCGTATTCTTCTTACAAATGCTTTGATAAAGGGTTTTTTAGGGCAAGACAAAATGATTTTTATCTCCTCTTTTAATGAACTTTGCCCATCTAAAAAGCGAAATACACTTTCAGGTTTATTTTTGAGAAAAACAGCTGAAAATACAGAAGCACCAAGATGATTATTCATCGCCAAAACATCCAATAATATCAAATCGTAGAACCAATACCGGCTTCGTGTTTTAAATTCCTTAAAATCGTTTTTTTCTTTTAAAAATTTGATCAACTTCGTACTAATTCGCTCTGTATTTTTAAATGTAAATCCGGTAGAGGGTTTTGTCCAACCACCTGCCGACCCGATTCGGAGAACGTTTTTACTGTTTAGACTGTCAAACCGAAAACACGTCATCGGGATGTTGCCTTTTTCTATTCGTTTGATGGTGTAAACCCCGGTTCTGATTTTTTTTAAATAAGCTTCAATTGCATCATCATATTCACTTTCGGGCAATAGGTTTTCAGAAAATAAGGTGTATTCCACCAAAGCTTTCTTTTCTGTGAACGGGAGTATATATATGAATCGTGTATTCCCTTTTTGCGCAACTGAAAAATCCATAAAGGTTACTTTTCCAATGTCAAAAACTGCATTCTCGGTTTCTATAAACCAACCTTTGAAGTGTTGTTTGAGGTAGAAATGATTCGACTGGCTCTCGAGAATTGATGCGTTAAATCGGCTGTCAAAAACTTTATTTGCGCGAATTATACCCGTCGATGCCATTTGAATAAACACCTGATTATTCTCATCTTCAATCGACAGTACCGTATCTTTTAGAAAATGAACATTTTTTTGAGTATTTAAGAATGATTGAATTTTTTGATAAAAATCAATACCTTCTACCATTTGATATTCAAATGGTTTAAGCTTGAGACTGATAGAAATATCTTTATTTATAAAAAGTGCAGCAGTCCACTTTTTAGCAACAAGATCTTGCCAAATGTTTGGCTTATCGTCCCAAAAACACCAAGTGCGATCGTTAGTTTTCTTTTCTTCACGATCGATAATCAGTACTGTCGCGTTTTCAAAAAACACCTCCGATTTCATTTTGTACGCAAGCATCAAGCTTGCCAAACCGGCACCACAAAAAACATAATCAAATTGGATGGATGTATTCATTTTTAGAAAACATAAAACCCACAGCGTATGTGGGTTTATGATTATACTTCGTTTAAATTATCAAGCCGAAAACCATTGATTCCATGGAATTCTGCTTAAAACAAACAAAAGTGCCAGCCCGTAAAAAATGGCGATGGTTTTAAACTTTTTAGCATCTTCCGTTTTCTTTTTGTGTTTTGAAAATCCGATGGTGATAAAAGTAATAGCTAAAATCATCATCAATGGATGTTCGACTAAGTAAAGGCGGAGCGTTGCGTCTTTCATCACAGTCCCCATGCCACTGTTTTTCAGCATTTCAAAATATGGAGAAGAGAAATACAGCAAGATGGCAATAATTAGTTGGATATGCGAAAAAATCAGTGTGAATAGGGACACACGTAAATCACGGTTTTGAAATGCCCTTTTGGATGCAATGCCGCTTATCGCGTTGAAAGTCGATAAAATCATGAACAACAGGACTAAATAAGCCCAATAAGAATGGAGTGTTTGGAGGGTTGTGTACATATCGTATTTTTTGGTTGTTTCAAAGATAATCAATTTCAAAAAAAAACCGCCACGATGGGCGGTTTTAAAATTATATTGAGAATTTTATTTAAAAATATAGCGTACACCTATTTGCATTTGCCATCTTGAACTTTGGATACCTGAGTCATCTAACTGCTCGATTCCGTCTTTAAAAGAGTTTGGATTAAAGCTAAACACGGGGTTTGCACCGGCTGTTTCTGTAGTCAACAAACCTACGTTGCTCGGAACGAATTTTTTGCGACCCCAGTCTTTATTAATCATGTTGGTAAAGTTGAAGATGTCTGCCGTAAACTGCAAGGTGTGGTTTTTGCCAAACGCATCGATGGAGAAGTCTTGAATCAATTTCAAATCCACGATGTCGCTCCAAGGGCCTTGTTCACCGTTCCTATCTGCAAATTTTCCCCTTCTGCTGTTGAGGTATGAGTTGCCGCGGATGAACGCGTCCAAAGCTTCCCATTGTTGTTGGGCTGTAAATCCATTGGCACCTTCTTTAAGGGTAATTTCTCCTTGGCTGGCAGGGACGTAAATCAACGCTCTGTCGGAAGAATCATCGTTTAGCAAGTCGCGGCCTTCTCGGTAGATATAAGAAATGGATCGGCTCTCGGAGCCTTCATAAAACAAACCAATAGTCGTTTTAATGTTTTTAGTCCAGGCTTTCTCGTAAGAGACGTTGGCAATCACGCGGTGTCCGGCTGAAAAGTCTGAAATAGTTGTTGGCAATTTTGAGTTTTTACCGTTTACCGTTTGTTGATTTCTCCATTGCGAGCTGTTTTGAGAAGAAGTACCATCAAAAACCGCTTCTGAACGACCAAAGCTCCAAGTTACCGATCCGCTAAAACCATTTTCGAAAGGTTTGCTCAAGGTTACGGCTGAGTTGTATGAATATCCTTCATCAGTGTTTGACGCTAAATAAATACCGCCAAATCGTCGGTCAATCGCGTTCCTACTGTAGAATGGGCGGCTGCCGGCTCCGTTGGTACGGCCAACGGCATCCCCGATATTCAAGTTTTCATAATATATAGCACTAATATTGTTCGTGTAGATAAAGTCTGTGCTTAATACCAAGCCCCAAATAGGAAGCTTTTGATCTACTGCAAAGTTGGCTTTAAACACTTGTGGCAACCTGAAATCAGGTGCAAACAAATCTATGTTACCGCCCACGCCGCCTGAACCGGGCTCTACACTCACTTGTTGGGTGTTGACATCCGGATTAAACAAGACGGGGCTTGAAAAATCCCTTTCTGTGCTAAAACCACCTGTTACCCCGTTGTTGTTGTAAGTTCCACCTGGCCAAACCAAGGGAAGCCTTGACGTAAAGACACCAAAACCACCCCTAAGTTGTGTCGTTTTGTTTCCAAACAAATCCCAGTTGTAACCTACTCTTGGCGCAATGTATAAATCAGCGTTTACACCTTTGCCCACTCTCGCGCCTTGTAAGTTTTTACCTGCTGCTTGGAGCAATCGGATGGTTTCGTTGTTGAAAATCGGATTTTCGATGCCGTCTCTCCAATATGGAACGTCGATCCGGACACCTATGTTTAGTTTGAAATTGTCGGTAAGATTCCAGTCATCTTGGATGTAAGCACCAAATTGGGATGTTATAAATTCGGCTGCTCCGGTTGAATTATCACCGATTGACCGTTGTCCCAACAAAGAATAGCCGATTGAATAAGCATCCGCAGGCTGATTTGTCAAAAAATCGTTTAGGTTATTAAAAGTGTAAGATCCAAAATTCCTTCCAAAAAACACATTTTTAAATTCGCCATACTCGAAAGTACCGCCCAAGGTAATGGTGTGTGCTCCGGAGTAAATTTCAAAGTTGTCGGTGATAGTGAAGATTTTTTGTTCCAATAAGTTGGCTGTTGAAAATGGCTCAGCACCAAAAACAATGCTACCATTTCCATCCCGGATGGTTACGCTAGGAAACGGATCGCCGGAAGGATCGCGGTCGTCATCAACTTTTACATAGCTTACGACCAAATTGTTGGAAAATTTGTCTCCAAAACGGGAATTGAATTCTAAAGCGGTTGAGTTGGTTTCGGTGGCGAAAAACTCCGAACCATTCAAAAATTGAATTCTGGTATTTCCAGAACTTCGAGCTTCTAGGTTATCTGCTTGTACATAGCTGTGTTTGACAGAAAGTTTATGGTTTTGGTTGATGTTCCAGTCTATTTTACCGATGATTTTATCACTTTCCAAAGTTGCTTTCGAAGCATCAAATGTTCCCGGGTCATACCCGAAACGAGAAATTAAATCGTCTCTTAAACCGTTTATAGTAGTCAAATTAGAATTTCCCCTATAGTTGCTAAAAGTGAATGGTTGTGAAGTCTCATCATCCTGGTTTTCGTAATTCACGAAAACAAAAAGTTTATCTTTGATGATTGGCCCACCAACCCTGAAACCAGTTGTTTGTGCAGAAAAATCATCTAAACGTTCTCTTTTGTCGCCTTCATTGATTAAACCGCCGGGAGTTTTTCCGGCCAAATTTTCATCTCGGTAAAAGTAATAAGCAGAACCTTCCCAGTTGTTGGTACCGGAGCGCGTAATCGCGTTGATAGAGCCGCCGGCAAAGCCCGAGTTTTTCACGTCATAAGGGGCAACTTGTACTTGAAAAGTTTCGATGGCATCTACCGAGAATGGATTTACTCCGGTTTGCCCGCCGTTGGTTCCTGATCCTGCCAAACCAAACACGTCGTTGTTGACTGCACCATCAATGTAGACGGCGTTGTATCGGTTGTTTTGGCCCGCAATCGAGATGGAAAATCCATCTACACCTTCAGTGATTTGAGCTTGCGGCGTCAACCGGACGAAATCGGCAATCGATCGAGAGGCAGAAGGAATGTTTCGGATATCTCTTTCAGAAATGACGGTCTCTGCGCCGTTCCTTCCGGAGCTGAACAAGCTGTTTCGCTGAGCGGTTAGCTGAATTTCATCTAATTGGTTGACCGATTCGGCCATTTGACGGCTGATGCGCTGTGCTTCACCCAATTGAAGGAAGACATTTTGTAATTTGATTTCTTCAAAACCCACATAGGTAATGGAGATGGCATAAGGACCACCGGTACGCATGTTCGAAATTCGATAGAAACCATCAAAGTCGGTGGTGGCTCCATACGTGGTTCCGGAAGGTGTGTGAACTGCAACAACATTGGCTCCCGGTAGAGGCTCGCCTTTGTCGTCCGTGATTTTTCCTCCTATCGACGAGGTGGTCGATCCTTGGGCAAAAATCAATTGTGCAGCAAAGAGTAATGCTGCAAAAAGAGTTAGTTTGATCTGTTTCATGTTTTTAAATTTAATTTTGTGCAAAAGTCTTAAAGTGTTAAAAATTTTACCAAAATTAAATGTTAAGAAAACAACATTTATCAATTCAAATGTTTTTTTATCAATATTTATAAACAATTAAGAATCAACCTTGTTTATAAATTGAGCACAGTGCACAATGTTAATTTAATGCTTTAAAAATGTTTATTAATTGTAAAGTTGAACCGTCGTGGTTTTTGACAGTTTCTGAATCCAGATCTTTCAAGATGTTGTTGGCTAACTGTTTACCCAATTCTACACCCCATTGGTCATAGCTGTAAATATTCCAAAGATAACCTTGCACGAATATTTTGTGTTCATACAAAGCAATCAAAGCCCCTAAAGTGTTCGGAGTCAATTTATTTATGAAGATAGAATTGGTTGGCTTGTTTCCCTCAAATATTTTGAATGGAGTCAGCCTCTCGATGGCTTCATCCGAAAGGTTTTGGGCTTTTAATTCCGCAAGCACTGTTTCTCTGTCTTTTCCATTCATCAATGCTTCGGTTTGAGCAATGTAATTCGAAATGAGCTTGTATTGGTGTTCTTTGTTTTTATGAAGGGACTGGGTAAAACCGATAAAATCGGTTGGTATGAGTTTGGTTCCTTGGTGAATCAGTTGAAAAAAGGCGTGTTGCGAGTTAGTGCCGGGTTCTCCCCAGATAATCGTACCGGTTTGGTAACCCACCCGATTACCAGCGCGATCTACACTTTTCCCGTTGCTTTCCATGATGCCTTGTTGCATATAGGCCGCAAAACGTTGCAGGTATTGAGTATAAGGAATAATTGCTTCAGATTCTGAACCGAAGAAATTGTTGTACCAAAGCCCAATCAATCCCAAAATAACCGGAATGTTTTTGTCTAAAGTTTGTTTTCTGAAATGTTCGTCCATTTCGTAGGCACCTTTCAGCAATTGCTCAAATCCCGCATTTCCAACAGCGAGATTTATCGATAAACCGACCGCACTCCAAAGCGAAAACCGGCCTCCTACCCAATCCCACATCGGGAAAATGTTGTCGTCGGCAATGCCAAACTTTCGGATGGCAGCCAAGTTTGTTGACACCGCAACAAAATGTTTGGCAACATCATCTTTGGTGGCAGATTTCAGAAACCATTCCCGGATGGTGATGGCATTGGCAAGGGTTTCTTGCGTGGTAAATGTTTTGGAAACAATGACAAACAAAGTAGTTTCCGGTTTGAGGTTTTTGATGACTTCAGAGACATGATCGCCGTCCACGTTTGATACGAAATGAAACTTGAGTGGGGTTTGGTAAAATTTGAGTGCTTCCACCACCATCGCCGGTCCCAAATCCGAGCCGCCGATACCGATGTTGACCACGTCTGTAAAAGGTTTCCCGGTATATCCAGTTCGCTCGTGGTTTAAGATGGAATCGGTGAAACGTGCCATTTTTTCTTTGACAGCTTTGATTTCCGGAAGAACGTTTTTTCCATCCACCAAGATTTCTTGATTATCCGGGCTTCTCAGTGCCGTATGTAAGACCGCTCTGTTTTCGGTTTCGTTGATTAAATCACCTTTGAAATAGGACTCAATCCCCGATTTTAAATCGGTTTCTTCGGCAAGTTTTAAAAGTAGGGAAAGTGTTTCGTCTGTGATTCTGTTTTTTGAAAAATCGACAAAAAAGTCTTGCCAACGGATGCTTAATTTATTAGCTCTTTCCGAATCTTGTCCGAAAAGTTGTTTCATTTGTAAGTTCTTCACTTCTTCAAAATGCTGCTGAAGTTTGCTCCAGATTTGTGTGTTAGTCGGGTTTATTTTTTTTAAAGTCATGGTCTTATTGTATGGGTGAAATGTTTAATTCTGATTTAAAAACAATTTGATCCAATTGTTTTTTTCTGGGTGAAATATCGGTGATGTATTTATTTTTAAGTTCAGGTTTGATGGGCTCAGCAGAAGGCAAATCTTGTTTGTATGGATCTACTTGTTGGCCATTTTTCCAAAAGCGATAGCAGACATGCGGACCGGTTGCAAGACCTGTACTTCCCACCAATCCGATGGATTGCCCTTGTTTGACAAACTGCCCTCTTTTTACCAAAATTTTGGACATGTGAAGATATTGGGTAGTGTATGTAGCGTTGTGTTTCACTTTTACGTAGTTCCCGTTTCCGGAAGTATATCCGGCTTCTATGACACTTCCGTTGGCAGTTGATAAAATGGGTGTTCCGGTGGGTGCCGCATAATCAGTTCCTTTATGTGCTTTCCATCTTTTTTGTACGGGATGAAACCGATTGTTTGAAAAGCGTGATGAAATTCTACTAAATTGAAGCGGAGCTCTTAAAAATTGATTTCGTAAGGTATTTCCTTTTTCATCATAAAAATCGCGGATTCCAGTTATAGAATCTGTTACGTATTTAAAGGCATAGAATGGTTTGCCGTTGTGTTCAAAATAAGCAGATTTGATTTCGTCAATGCCTGCGAAAACCGTGTCGTTGATGTATTTTTCCGTGTAAACTATTTTGAACCGGTCTTGTGGTTGTAGCCGGAAAAAGTCGATAGACCAAGCATAAATATCAGATAATTTATTGGCAACCTCATAATCAAGGCCTTGATTGACGATGGCATTGGATAGCGAACTGTTGATTTCTCCAACTGCGGTTTTTTCGACGATGGTAACCGGGAGTTTTTTCTTTTCTACAAAAATACTGTCACGAAAATCGATAACAACATAGTCTATTTTGTTGTCTTGGTAGATAAAAACTAATGGTTGGTTGATGCTGTCCTTACTTTTGAGCAAGGTGTATTTTCTCCCGACTTTAAGTTTTCGGACATCAAAGTCATTTTTGATTCGGGATGTTATTTCGTATATTTTACTGTAATCCAAACTGTTTTTTGTGAGCAAATCCCCGAAATTGTCTCCCGATTTGATGATGTCTTTGACCACGTCAAAATCATTGAGTAAAAAGCCAAATTCTTCGATTTTCGGTTCAACTTTTATTTCTTCTACAACCGGTTTTGTTTCCTCTTTTGGTTTACATCCAACAAACCATCCAGCACATAGTACCAACAACAAAACTCCCTTACTCATATTCGATTTATTCATTACCCCAATTGTTTAATCCTTCACGCTCCCAAAGGTCAGGAAAAAATATCCTTTTTTGAAACCGCGGGTGCATATATTTTTTCCAGTGGCTTCCGCCGGTGCCTCCGGACGGGATTTTATTGCTACCCGAAAAGTGTTTCGCGGCACGATAACCGGCTTCAAATTTTTGTTGAAGCGCATCCAAAGTATTGTTATTTTTTCCTGAAAGTTTCATCCGAGTCAGTCAACTTTTATGGTGAATGAATGTTTTAATCCTTTGAAAGCATCCAAGTCTGCCTTGATGGAGCCGACAGTCAAATCTGCTTTGATTCTGAGCGGGATTTTGTTGTCATCGTCCGACACCCAAACCGTCATGCTTTCTTGTTCTTTGAACACGCGGCCGGATGCTACATAGGGGCGAAAAACCAAAGTAGGGATCTTACCGAATTTAGTCCGGAGCACTTCCCTTTTCAAAAACTTGAGTTTGAATTTGAAAAGTTCATCGTCGTAAATCATGTCAAGTTCAAACTCTTGATTTACAACTATCTTTCGTTGGTCAATGCTGTTTCTTAAAAAATAAAAAACAGACAGCATATCTTGCACATGGTTGCCTTTGATGGGCAAGTCATCCGATTTTTTTCGTTCGTTGTTTTTGACGGTTACGATACTTTTGTCATAATCAAAATAGACTTCCTTGTCTTTGGTGGTCGGGCCTTCTTCTACTTTTAAGACGTACTTGTAGGGCTTTCCGGTTTTTTTGTCGAAATAACTTTCGTAGTGGTCGTCCACCTTGAAAAAAATACCCAACAACCCGGTCGATTTCCCTTTGCCCGACACGTGATATACGGGCATGCCCTCATAGAGGCTGTCGGTTACTTTTAGGGTAGCATAGCTGGCATTGAAAATACCGTAGTGAATCCTAAACCGAAACCACTCGCCGGCCTTAAAACTTTGGGGAGTTTGGGCATGTGCCCAAACTCCTAAAAACAATAGCAAACAGAAGGATAGGTTTTTCATAAAAAAAATTCAATTCGTAAATGTAGTTTTTTTTGTTTGGGAGGGAAAACATTTTAGAGTTGTGTTATGAAATGAGGCTTATTTACAAGGGAAATGCCTCCTATCAACCACCAAGAAAGCTCACCGCGGATAAAAAAAGCGTTTTAGAATACGATTGTTTTATGGTTAGCTTTGTTAGGAAGTGGTTGTTGGTGTATCTGCACAACGACCTCGAGGGCGGTGCCGACACTTGGAACGAGACATTTACCTACGACACCCAAGACCGCCTGCTCGGATTTAACGACAACAACGGCAACCGCAGCCACACCTACGATGCCCGCGGCCGCATTACCAACAACAGCAGCGTGGGCGACTATGCCTATGGCGGAACTTCTTACCAACAGGCCGAGTTGACGCTCAACACCGCCGGGCAGGATTATTATAACAATTTTGCCAAACAAACCATCACCTACAACGCTTTTAAAAGCCCGGTAGAGATTGTAGAAGAAGGCAAAGACCGCATCAGTTTCCAGTACAACGCCTCACAGGGCAGGGCGGCGATGTATTACGGCGGCACGCAGACCGACAAGTTGCAACGCCGCTACCGCAGGTTTTATGCCGCCGATGGCAGTATGGAGATTACCTTTGACGCGCTGAGCAACAAAACTCCCCTGCTCCCGCGCGAGTCCTCTCGCGTGGTGGTTTTGTTCATGTCAAAAACCTGGCTTTCATAAAATTGTAAGAAAATAATTTATTAGTTTTGTGTTTTGTACCTTTTACTATGAGCCGTAATTACAAATTTCACAATCCTGAAGGCTTATATTTTGTCAGTTTTGCTGTAGTAGGTTGGTTAGATGTGTTTACAAGGAACGAGTACAAAGATTTATTTTTAGAAAGTTTGGAGTTCTGTCAAAAAAATTATAATACCCCCACAAAATGTGGCCACTTGATTAATTGAAAAAGGATAAAATTGTAAATTGAGTTAACCCTTTATTCTGATTGAGAATTCTTGCCCGAAATCTTTTTAGCGGAAGGTTTTTGCATTTTCATACTTTCACCTACTTGGTTAGCCGCTACAAACGAAGCAACCATGTTGTTGAGCATTTCACTGCCGGCTTGTGGCGAATTAGGCAACAATATCAGGTTGGAGTTGGTGTCTTGTCCGATGGATTGCAAAGTGTCGTAATGTTGGGTAACCACGATGAGCGCAGAGGCTTCCTGTGAGTTGATACCCACTTTGTTGAGCACATCAACACTTTCTACCAAACCACGGGCAATCTCCCTGCGCTGGTCGGCAATCCCCTGTCCTTGTAGCCTTTTGCTTTCGGCTTCAGCTTTTGCTTTTGCCACGATACGGATTCGGGATGCTTCGGCTTCAAATTCGGCAGCCGTTTTTTCGCGGTCTGCCGCGTTGATCCGGTTCATCGCATTTTTCACCTGTATATCCGGATCGATGTCAGTTACCAAAGTTTTGATGATGTCATATCCATAACCCATCATCGCTTCGTTGAGTTCACCCTTCACCGCGATGGCGATGTCATCTTTGCGCTCAAATACATCATCGAGTTTGAGTTTTGGAACTTCTGCGCGCACCACGTCAAACACGTATGACGTAATTTGGTCGTGGGCATATTCCAATCGGTAAAAAGCATCATATACCTTGTCTTTGATGACCATAAACTGCACAGAAACCTTGAGTTTGACAAACACATTGTCTTTGGTTTTGGTTTCAATCAACACATCCAATTGTTGAATTTTGAGGTTGATACGCCCGGCTATTCTGTCAAAAACCGGAATTTTAAATTGCAATCCGGAGTGGCGGACACTGTTGAATTTACCAAACCTTTCGACCAAAGCAGCCGTTTGTTGTTTCACGGTAAAAATCCCCGCGAAAACAATAATCAAGGCGAAAAATAAAATAATGGGCAACACGTAACTTTCCATGGCAAAGCGTTTTTAAAATGTTTCTGTTAAGGTACTGTTTTTTTTTGAATATAAATTCTGTTTATACCGAAAAATGTTTGATGGCATTTTCGATTCTCCGGATGGTTTCTTTTCTGCCAATAAGGGCTGCTATGTCAAAAAGATGCGGTCCTTTGAGCGCGCCGACCAAACTCAAGCGGAAAGGTTGCATGATTTTCCCCATACCGATTTCGTCTTTCGTCAGCCAATCTTTCACCGCGTTTTCTATTACTTCGGATTGAAAGGTTGCTGTGTTTTCAAGCAATTGAATTAACTTATGCAACAATTCTGAAGTGTCCGGTTTCCAATTTTTGGAGGCTTTTTCATCATAATTTTCAGGTGCCTCAAAAAAGAAAAAACTCAAATCCCATAAATCAGCCGTGAACGTTGCCCGTTCTTTGATCAAGCGCACAATTTTTTCAACATCAACATCTTTAGCACGGATGTTTTTCGCTTCTAAAATCTTTTGAAACTCCTTGGCGACTATCGCGTCATCTTGTTTGACAAAATATTGATGCTGAAACCATTTGGTTTTTTCGGGGTCAAATTTGGCTCCAGATTTATTCACTTTTGAAAGGTCAAAAATTTTGATTAATTCATCCATAGAAAATATTTCCTGTTCCGTTCCCGGATTCCAACCCAAAAGTGCCAACATGTTGATGACGGCTTCCGGCAGATAGCCTCGTTCACGATAACCGGACGAAATTTCGTTTGTTTTTGGGTCATTCCATTCGAGCGGAAAAACAGGAAAACCCAATTTGTCGCCGTCGCGTTTGGATAGTTTTCCGTTCCCGACGGGTTTTAAGATCAATGGGAGATGCGCAAACTCTGGAGTTTCCCAACCAAAAGCTTCGTATAGTAAAATGTGCAGCGGAAGAGATGGCAACCATTCTTCGCCGCGAATCACATGGCTGATATTCATCAAATGGTCATCTACGATGTTTGCCAAATGGTAGGTAGGCATACCGTCACTTTTAAACAAAACCTTGTCGTCCAATTGGTTGGTTTCTACCTGTATATCACCACGGATGATATCCGAAAATTCGAGTGTTCGATTTGTGGGTGTTTTAAATCGGACTACATATTCTTCTTTGTTTGCGATTCTTTTTTGGGTTATTTCTGGAGAAATCGTCAAACCGTTGTCTAACTTTTTTCTGTTGTGGTGGTTGTAAATAAAAGTTTTTCCTTTGGCTTCGTGGTCTTTTCGATGGGATTCAAGCGCTTCATTGGTGTCGAACGCAATGTATGCCCATTCTTTGTTTAAGAGTTCATCCACATATTGTTTGTAGAGATTTTTGCGTTCACTTTGTCGATAGGGACCGTAATCTTTTTCTTTTCCCACGCCTTCATCAAATGGAATTCCGCACCAGTTTAGCGATTCGATGATGTATTCTTCTGCACCCGTCACATAACGAGCTTGATCGGTATCTTCGATGCGCAATAAAAAATCACCGCCGTGTTTTTTGGCGAATAAATAGTTGAACAATGCGGTTCTTACCCCGCCAATGTGTAAAGGTCCGGTCGGACTGGGCGCAAATCGCACCCGAACGCTCTTTTTCATGGTTTTTTGTTTCTCCTGCAAAGATACAATTCTACCTTGTTGAAGATTGAGATAAAATCAATTTTCAGCAATCGGAACCATTTCTTTTGGTATGCGTTTATTCATCAGATGAAACCAAAGTGGCGGGACGAAAGCAATAACCATCGAAGCCGGGTAACCAAACGGCAGTTGCGGGCTCGTTTCGTTGCAATTCAGCAGTTGGTAATGTTTGTTTGACTTGAAATGATGATCGCTGTGCCGCGTGAGTTCGTACAGCACGATACGGCCCAGCGCATGATTGGAGTTCCACGAATGAATTTCGGCCACACGGTCATAACGGCCTGATGGGCGAAGGTTTCTTCTCAAACCGTAATGTTCGATGTAGTTGATGGTTTCGAGAAGCAAAATACCCGTTAGGGCTGCAAAAAGTGACAATATCAAACCATTTTCACCAAAAAAAGCAAAGACGGTTGTGCCATAAACAAAATGAATCAGTGTAAACCAAACCATATCGTTTTTAAGTGAAAGCGTAGAACGATTTTCTAGCTTGTTCAGTTTCGATTGAATGCGCCAAGCTTTGCTGTAAGTGCCGGTTATCGATTGAAGCCAAAATGCAAAAAGCGATTGGTTGTATTTGGCCGTAGATGGATCAGCTGGCGTTCCGACATCGAGGTGATGTCCGTGGTTGTGTTCTAGGTAAAAATGAGTGTAAAAAGTCGGTATCAAAAGGAGTTTTCCCAGCATGCGTTCTACCCAAGCATCGCGATGCCCCAATTCGTGCGCAACATTGATGGCATTGGAACCAAATACGATGCCGACACTCAGTGTAAGCCCAATGATTTCATAAGTTTGTAGATTTTCCTGCGTTGTTAAACAAAGTGCCCAAACTAAAATTCCGTAAACAATCGGAATGTTAAGAAAGAGCATAATGTCGTATATTTTTTCACCCGATTTTTTATCCGCTTCATTTTTATCCAGATTTTCGGTATTTTGTGGTAGAAGTATTTCAAGCAAAGGAATTAATACAAACGAAAAAACAACCACTGCATACATGGCGTAACCCTTTTGACTAATGCCCAATGCGGCAACCAACGGGATGCTGTAAGACCAGAGATATTTCATCTTAATGCTGATTTAGAGTTTAAATATAAAGAAATAGGTTTTAATCTATCCTTCTTGTTTGGAAATATTTAACGACTTTTCTAACGAAAAAATCTTAAATTTAGCACCTTAATTTTCTTTTGTGAATCAGGTAGACGATATATATCAAAAATTAGAGCGTTTTATCAAAAAGTATTATACCAACGAATTGATAAAGGGGAGTATTTTGTTTATCAGTTTCGGGTTGCTCTACTTGTTACTGACTTTGAGTTTTGAGTATTTTTTTTGGTTGAATAAACTTGGTCGTATGATTCTGTTTTGGTTTTTCCTTTTGACAGAATTGTTTCTGTTGTTTTGGTTTGTTGCGCGTCCGTTGTTCGCTATTTTTACACTTAAAAGAGGGCTTGATAAAGAGCAGGCCGCCAAAATTATCGGCAAACATTTTTCGGAAGTAAACGATAAATTACTCAACCTTTTACAGCTTAGTTCCTCCACTCATAAAGACGAATTGTTGTTAGCTGGAATCGAGCAAAAAGCAAAGGAGTTGAATCCAATACCTTTTCATCTCGCCATTAATTTCAAACAAAATATTAAGTATCTGCGTTATACTGTGCTTCCGCTTCTGGTTGTTTTTGCAATAGTCTTATCTGGCAAACTCGATTTTTTCGACAGTTATCAGCGCGTTGTCCATTATCGCACAGCTTATTCTCCACCCCCACCTTTCGAATACTTAGTTTTAAATAAGAATCTTTCGACTATTCAATATCAAGACTTTCAGTTGATTGTCAAAGTTGTTGGTTCTGTTTTGCCATCCGACATTTCTATTGTTGTGGAGGATCAAACGTATTTGCTCAAACAAACAGGTATTGACACCTACACCTATCTGTTTTCAAGGCCGCAAGAAGATCTTAATTTTCATCTGGTTTCCAACGGTTATTCTTCTAAAGAATACACTTTAAAGACAATCCATGCGCCATCTATGCTTCAGGTTAAAATGATTTTTGATTATCCTGCATATACAAAAAAACGGAACGAAATCTTCCTAAATGCCGGGAACGTTTCTATTCCGGAGGGAACTGTTGTCACGTGGAATATCAGCACAAAATCTACTTCAAATATATTGTTTGTGAATCAACAAGATTCTATCTCGCTTGATGGAAACAATGATTTGTTTATTTATTATAAAAAAGTATTGTATAGTTCTCGTTATTCTTTAATTTCTTCAAATAACTCTCTTAAGCATTACGAAAAGTTAGATTATCAAATGGAGGTTATAAAAGATGAATATCCTCGGCTTAATGTAAAAAAATGGATTGATTCTATCCGTCCGAAAAATGTTTTTTTTGTAGGAGAAGCGAGTGATGATTACGGGCTAAAAAGCATAAGAATGGGCTATTATCCTACTTCAGATAAGTCAAAAATAAAGTTTCTTTCTTTGCCTTTTCAGAATAATTCTGTAAGCCGTTTTTCGATTGCTTTTCCTGATACACTTTCGCTTGTTTCTGGTCAGACTTTCGATTTGTTTTTCGAAGTTTACGACAATGACGCTGTTCATGGAAGTAAGAAATCAGTCAGTGAAGTTTTTTCTTTCGCTAAAAAAACACAAACAGAAGAAAATTCAGTTTCACTAAACCAACAAAGAGAACTCATGCAAAAGATTCGCAAGACAGCTAATGTTTTAGAGCAAGTTGATAAACAAATGGAAGAACTCAACAAGTTGCAAATGTCTAAGGATAAGCTTTCTTGGAATGAGCAACAGCAACTCAAAGATATTATCAATCGACAAAAGCAGCAAGAGAGTATGATGAAGAGTTTTTCTGAGGATCTGCTTAAAAACTTGCAAAACAATGATGATGAACACAATGAGATGAAGCAAACACTTAAAGATCGTTTAGAAAGCAATAAAAGAGAAGCAGCGCAAAACGAGAAGTTATTGGAAGAACTTCAACGAATTTCCGATAAACTGAGTCAATCTGAACTAATCGATCGGCTTGAAAAATTATCGAATCAATCTAAATCACGAAAGAAAAGCTTGCAGCAATTGTTGGAACTTACCAAACGTTTTTATGTTTCACAGAAACTTCAAAATTTAACTAATCAGTTGGATCAACTCGCAGACAATCAGGGCAAAGTTGTCGAAAAGCCTGATATACAGACAAATAAGAGTGAGCAAAACTCCTTAAATCTTCAGTTTGAAGTTTTTAAAAAGCAATTAGGTGAGTTGATTGAAGAAAACAACGGGCTTAAAAGACCTATGAAATTAAGTCGTGATCTAATAGCTGAAAAGCAAATTTCGAAAGAGCAACAACAAGCTCTGAAATCTATTACAGACCAAAAACCAGCAGACGCAAAATCACATCAAAAAAACGCTGCTGATAAGATGAAAGAGTTAAGTGAATCCATGCAACAGAATATGGCATCGGGACAAGGTGAGCAACTTCAAGAAGATTTGGATGTGCTTCGTCAAATACTAGATAATTTGGTTTCATTTTCTTTTATGCAGGAAGCCTTGTTTGATAAAGTTTCCACCTCCGATCAATATGCAAAAGCCTTATCTTCGAATATCAAGGAACAATATGCTTTAAGAGAAAACTTTCAACACATAGACGATAGTTTGTTTGCTCTTTCAATGCGAAGATCCGAATTTTCAGATTTAATAAATAAGGAGGTACAAAATGTATATGAAAACATCGACAGATCCCTAGCTCAACTTTCAGAATATGAAAATTATAAGGCAATAGCATCACAGCAATATACTTTAACATCAACCAACAAATTAGCCGATTTTTTAAGTGATATTTTGGAGAATATACAAGAGCAGATGTCTTCATCCGCTTCTGGATCTCAGTCAAAGGACTTTCAATTACCCGATATAATAAAACAACAGCAATCCATTAATGAGACTATGCAGCAGACAATGGATGATCAAAACGGTAAAGGAGATAAAAAACAGGGCGATAAAGGGGATGAGGATGGCAATAAAAAAATGGAGAAAAAGGGTAAGCAAGCCGGCCAACAAGAGGGTCCATCAAACCAGGGTAATGGTGAAGATACAGAATCAAATTATCAAGAAATTTTGGAAATTTACAAACAACAGCAGTTATTAAAATTTCAATTGGAAGATCTTATTAAACGCGAAGGTTTGACTCCTCCAAGTTCAAATCTTTTAAAACAAGTCGATCAAATTAGCCAGGAATTATTAATGAAGGGCTTTAACAACCAAACGCTCTCAAAAATGATAAATTTTAAACATCAATTACTTAAACTGGATGATGCGTCCAACCAGCAAGATGAAGATAAAAAACGCAAAGCCGAAACCAACACTCAGAATTTTTCACCTAATGAATCCATCCTATTAGAACTTAAACAATTTTTTCAAGAAGATGATATTTTAAATCGACAAGCATTACCTTTGCGGCCTGTTTATAAGAATAAAGTCAATCGTTATTTTATACGAACAAATGATACGCTACACTAATCAAACACCTTTCCGATTAACAGATAAAAGAGCTATCACCAATTGGTTGAAAAAAGTTATACAATCTGAAGGTTTTAGCCTTGGTGAGATTGAATATTTTTTTTGCACAGACAATCAGCTTTTAGAAATCAACCGTACGAATCTAAATCATGATACGTACACAGACATCATTACTTTTGATTATACAGTTTCGAAATTAATTAATTCTGACATTTTTATTTCAATTGAAAGAGTACGAGATAATGCTGCTGTTTTCAATATTGATAAAACGCTAGAATTGCGCAGAGTGATGGTTCATGGCATTTTGCACTTATGTGGTTATAATGACAAATTTAAAGAGCACAAGATTTTGATGACACAAAAGGAAGATGAAAAGCTTCAAATGTTTCACGTGAAACCATGAGTATGTTTGCCGATAAATATGATGTGATTGTGGTAGGTGGAGGCCATGCCGGATGCGAAGCAGCAGCTGCCGCCGCCAACATGGGATCAAAAACCTTGTTGATTTCCATGAATCTTCAGAACTTAGGTCAGATGTCATGCAACCCTGCGATGGGTGGAATTGCTAAAGGGCAAATAGTTCGTGAAATAGATGCCCTTGGTGGTTATTCAGGAATCGTAAGCGATCGATCGGCTATACAATTTCGGATGTTAAATAAATCCAAAGGTCCTGCAATGTGGAGTCCCCGCACCCAAAATGACCGTATGCTTTTTTCCGAAACTTGGCGATTGATGTTGGAGCAAACACCTAATCTTGATTTTTACCAGGAAATGGTAAGTGGGATTATTGAAGAGTCTGGAAAGATTAAAGGCGTGGTAACCGCGCTTGGCATAAAAATATTTTCAAAATCGGTTGTCTTGACCAATGGAACTTTTTTAAACGGATTGATACACATTGGCGACCATCAATTTGGAGGTGGTCGTGCGGGTGAATCTGCTGCTTATGGAATTACCGAGCAGTTGATCAAACTGGGTTTTGATTCAGGTAGAATGAAAACCGGTACACCTCCCAGAGTTGATGGTCGATCTTTGGATTATACAAGATTTGAAGTACAGCCCGGTGACGAAATCCCAAGCAAATTTTCGTATTTGCCTATCACTAAACCGTTGTCGAGGCAACGTCCTTGTCACATAACTTATACCAGTCCATTGGTGCACGATTTGTTGCGCGAAGGATTTGACCGCTCACCTATGTTCAATGGCCGCATTAAAAGTATCGGGCCGCGATATTGCCCATCTATAGAAGATAAAATTAATCGTTTTGCCGATAAAAATCGTCATCAACTTTTTGTTGAACCCGAAGGATGGAAGACGGTTGAGGTGTATGTGAACGGATTTTCAACCTCTTTGCCAGAGGAGGTTCAATTTAAAGCATTACGAGCTGTTCCCGGTTTCGAAAGGGTTAAATTTTTCCGCCCGGGTTACGCCATAGAGTACGATTATTTTCCGCCTACCCAACTCAAAAGTACCATGGAAACTAAACTGATTGACGGGTTGTATTTTGCAGGTCAAATAAACGGCACTACCGGTTATGAAGAAGCAGCATCTCAAGGGTTGATGGCGGGAATCAATGCGCATTTAAAAATCAATGATAAAGATCCATTGGTCTTGAAACGCAGTGATGCTTACATTGGTGTTTTGATTGATGATTTAATCACGAAAGGTACAGAAGAGCCATATCGTATGTTTACTTCACGGGCAGAATACCGCACACTTTTGCGACAAGACAATGCCGATTTGAGGCTTACAGCAATTTCACATGAATATGGATTGGCTTCGGACGAACGCCTTCGATTGGTTCAAACGAAAGAGAAACAAACAAATTCTTTTGTCAAATATTTGAAAGAAACCAGCGCGAGCCCCGAACAGATCAATCCTGTTTTTGATGGTAAAGAGTCCGCACCAATCAATCAATCGGATAAACTTTTTAAATTTTTATCCCGTCCCAATTTGACTTTGTATGATTTTGCCGGCTTACCCCAAGTAGATGTTTTTATGCGAGATAACGAGATTACTCCCGAAGTAGCCGAACAAACGGAAATCCAAATTAAGTATGCCGGGTACATCGAGAAAGAACTGCAACAAGTACACAAAATAAAAAGATTGGAAGACATCCTAATCCCAACAGATTTTGATTTCGATCGTATAAAATCACTATCTTTTGAAAGCCGCGAAAAATTTAAAAAAATCAAACCGGAAACACTCTCTCAAGCTTCGCGGATCAGTGGGGTTTCACCCAGTGACATTTCTGTCTTGTTGGTTTACATGGGTCGTTAAGCAAAAATGATTCACGTGGAACAATCAACCAAAACGACTTTTTTAGATCCCAAAACTCATTTTTTGAAAGTGAAAGACTTTTCTGTTTCCGGAGAAAATTTCGACCTTTTTTACAATGCCGATAAATCGATTTTGATTACTTCGCCTCAGCCCGGTGAAAACAAAATCGGTACATATTATGAAAGCGAAAATTATATTTCACACACTGACGGGCGGAAAGGTTGGTTTGAAAAAGCTTATCAATGGGTCAAATATTTTTCATTAAAAAGAAAACTTAAACTAATCAATCAACTTCATCCAAGTAGAGGAAAACTCTTAGATATCGGTTCCGGAACCGGTGATTTTTTAGTCACAGCAAAGAAAAACGGCTGGATGGTTTTGGGAATTGAGCCTAACAAAAAGGCAATGAAAATTGCTGCGAAAAAAGGGGTTGATGTGCTGCCCAATATAAATGATTTAGAAGAAAAGCAATTTGACTTGATCACACTTTGGCATGTGCTGGAGCATCTACCCGAACTCAAATTGCAGTTGAATAAATTTCACAAATTGTTAAAACCTAATGGGTTTTTGATCGTAGCCGTTCCAAATTTTAAAAGTTATAGCGCATCGCATTACCAATCTTTTTGGGCAGCTTATGATGTGCCGAGGCACTTTTGGCATTTTTCTCAAAAAGGAATGATAAAACTTGTTTCAGAAATTCAAATGGAAGTTATTAAAACCTTGCCTATGAAATGGGACGCGTATTATGTTAATCTTCTTTCAGAAAAGTATAAGCATGGACACATGAAGATATTTTCAGCTTTCTTTTATGCTTTAAAATGCAATCTATCCGCCAGAAAAACCACAGAATATACTTCGATTATTTATTGTATCAAAAAAACGGCAAATAAGCCTTTATAAAAGCTTTTTTAAAAGAAAACACACAATGAACCCTTACTGTTTTTGTTTTAGCTGTTAAGAGCCTGTAATTAAGCAGTTTTTGATAGAAAAAAATAATGATAAGTATTTTTATTATAAATTAAAACTATTAATTAGTTCAAAAATTTTTTATTCCGTTTATCAAGCAAACTTTCCTACTTTTGCCAAATTAAATTAAACACCATCATGAAAAAATTATCAATTCTTTTTTTATCAACTTTTTTTCTGTTTTCATGCAATCAGGGGAAAACTGCTTTTGTTGATTCCCTAAAATTACTTAAGGACTATAAAGAGACTCAAGACATTCAAAAGAAATTTGAAAAAAAATCAGACTCCTTGAAAGCTGGGTTTGATGCGCTGTCTCAAAATTTTCAAAAAGACGTTCAAGATTATCAAAGTAAAATGGCTAAGATGTCTGACAAAGTGAAACAAGAAACGGAACAAAACCTAGTCGGAAGACAACAACAAATCCAACAAATGCAACAAGTGGAAGGGCAACGCTTCCAACAAGAATCGCAAGCGTCTATGGATTCACTGCTTTCAAAAGTTAAAAAATTTGTCAGCCAATACGGCAAAGACAATGGCTACGACTATATTTTTGGTTCAAATGAAACTCAAAATATCCTTTACGGTTCTGAAAAAAATGATATCACAGCGACAATTTTGGAAGCTTTAAACAAGGCTTACGAAACTAAAAAATAAGCTTGAAATATAAATACCAAGTGAAAGAACCGCTTTTTGAGCGATTTTTTTATTTTAAAACTTTTACAATTTTGTCAAAAATAAGCATCGGGTCAATCGAACGCATACAATTTTCATAACCTTTAGGCACTGTTTTTCCAAAAACAGAAGTTGGGATTTGGGGATAGCAGGCGCGGTCAGAAAACAGTGCATTCTCCAACGGCTGGCCATAGGGATAAAATCCAGCGAACGGATGAGTCACACCCCATAAAGTGATGGTTTCTACGCCGAAATTTGCTGCCAAATGAGCGTTTCCCGAATCCATAGAAAGCATTAAATCCAGGCCTGAAATCAATTCAAGTTCTTCTGCAAAAGTCAGCTTACCGGCAATATTATGCGTGTTATTCGTGTTATTTAAAAAAAAACTTAGCGCATCAACTTCATTCGCTGCGCCAAAAAGTAGCATCGTGTAATTTTCGGATTTGTCCAACAAACGAATCACTTCCAACATCAAATCTTTCGGGTAAGTTTTGGCGGGGAATATGGCAAAAGGAGCAATCCCAATCAACTTTTTTGAAGTGTCTATTTTTAGTTTAGTCAACAGTTGATCCGTGGGCTTTTTCGGGAGCAATGCATTTCTGTCAAGCGTTAAGCCTAACCCTAATTTTTCAAAAACTTCCGCATAGCGTTGGTGGGTCGTTTTGAGTTGCTTCCAAACTTTATTTTTAGGCCTTGTCAATCTTTTTTTATCGAGCCGTCCTTTGTGAATAGGCTTAATCGCTGTGCCACTCAGCCAAAAGAGAAAATCTAAAATCATGCTTCTCAACACTTGATGCAAATCGGCGACAGCATCAAAACGATGTTTTTTCAAATCCCGGAAAAGCCGAATCAATCCTGCAAAACCTTTGTGCCGGTTTTTCAAATCGACCGGGAAAACATCAACTTGAGGAATGTCTGCAAACAAGGGTTTAAAAAAAGGACGCGTCAGCAGGGTGATTTTGGTATCCGGATACTGGCGAGTTAAAGCCCTTAAAATAGGAACGGCCATGGCCACATCACCGAGTGCTGACAGCCGAATGACCAAGATGTGGGCGGGTTTTTTCAACAGAGAAAACGGTTAGGAATTTGATTTTTTGTACAAAACCGGATTCAAGTTTTCATCGTTGTACATTTTCATTTGCTTGTACAATTTCATGTGCTTTTTGCCCGATTCGATGTCTTTCAAAAGTTGGTCGATGGCAGCGGACAGGTCAGCATGTTGCAAAAGCAGGATGTCTAATTTCTTCTGACAGGCAATTCGATGTGCTTCAGTGGCTTCTGCCCGATTCGCTTCTTCACGCATGTGATATATTTTGAGTGCCAAAATAGAAAGCCGATCAATAGCCCAAGCAGGTGTTTCGGTATTGATTGTTGAATTTTGATGGGGAACAACCGATGCGTATTTCTTTAAAAAATAACTGTCTATAAATTCCACAAAATCGGTTCGATCTTGGTTTGAAGCATCGATTTTCCGTTTGAGTTTCAACGCTTCGGCCGAGTCTATGTTTGGATCGCGAATAAGATCTTCAAAATGCCACTGTACGGTGTCTATCCAGCATTTTCTGTATAATAAATGTGGAAGTTGATTTTCAGGATAAGGATTTGTAAAAGATTGGTTGACATCGTCAATAACATGATATTTTTGAATGACTTCATCAAAAATTTGATTGGCTTGTTGCGAAAACATAATCGTAAATTTTATACAAAGATAGTCTTTCTGTTGATTTTGATTCCTTACCAAAACACCAAGCCAATCATTCCAATTAAAATTAAAAAGAGATAGGATTCGAGCATTAATTTTTTCTTATAATCTTCTACAAATGCCACGGAAAGAACGCTTAAAAAAGGTATCATTAGCAGAATAACATCGGGATGAACTTGATGGGATAAAAAATAAACAGCCAACGAAATAAAATAACCAACAACTATATGCTGTCTGGTTTTTTTCTGATTGGATGCCTTCAGTTTGAGTTTTTTGACATAAAAATAAAGTGAAAACAAAGCCATACAAAATGTAATGACCATGAACCAAAATGTCTTATGATTCATCCAGATTACAGAATAATTGGTTGTATCGATTGTAAAAAAATTTGTAAAATGGTCGATTTTATCAAATAAAAAGCAATAGGCAAAAACCGGAAATAACACCGAAAAGGAAGCAATAAGTGGAATAAGCCACAATCGGGAGGGCGCACCGTTAAAATCTAACAAAGCAAGGTAGAGGAGCACAAAAAACAGGATTATCCAAAAATTAAAAAACATTCCAACGGTAAGCCAAAAAGCTGCATCAAATATTTTTTGGCGAAAGTCAACTGTCGTGCGGAAAGCTAGGATTCTTCGGACTGCCAAGACTACAAAAATCAAGGGCCAAATGGCATCAGGTTCGATATTTAAATGCATGACACCTATCAAATAGCAAACAAAGAAAAACAAAGCGAAGTGGTTATTTTGTGTGAGTCTGTTTTTGTACGTGATAAATTCCAAAAGCCAAAGACAGAAAAAAAGCAAAAAAGCAGAGAAAAAAGTATTAGAAAAAAAGGTAAAATCGGTGTCCTCAGTATATCGCAGTTGCGACCATAGGAGTGCAACAGTTAGCACAAAACCCAAAATCAAAAAGTTGAAGGGTTTAGATTTCCCGAAGAGGCTTGTTATCATGCGTTGTTTTTATATATTTGCACTATCTATTTCCAAAATTATGAAAAGTTTTTTTGAAGGCATTCAGGATTTTTTTACGGCGATTTTATTTAATCCCTTAGATCACGTTCGTGCGCTTGAATTGAAAAGTTGGTGGATGGCAAATACGGTCAATTTTATTTTTATAATTATCGGTTTTGTTGCGGCCATTTATTGGATCTATCAGTTGAAAATTTTCGATGATAGAGGTGAAGAAAACAAAGACATTTCCTCACATTCTTTCTTGTAAGTCCAAGCCCAAGTCTTTTCGGTAATATAGATTTTTGAAAGAAATGTTCTCTATGCTGTTGTAGGATTTTTCTAAGGATTCTTTGTAGTCATCACCGAAAGAGGTAACTGCCAAAACCCTTCCGCCGTCTGTCAGCACTTCACCGTTAACTTCTTTTGTTCCGGCGTGAAACACCAAGCTTTGATGCACCTTATCCAATCCGAGTATGATTTCTCCTTTCTTGTAGGCCTCCGGATATCCGCCCGAAACCATCACGACTGTAGCAGCAGATCTAACGTCAATTTCCAATACGATTTCGTTGAGTTTACCCAACGAAGTAGCCTCTAAAAGCGCAACCCAATCAGATTTTACCCTTGGAATAACCACTTCTGTTTCTGGGTCTCCCATACGCACATTGTATTCGATTACAAATGGATTATCATCCACTTTCATCAATCCGATAAAGATAAATCCCACAAAGGGGATATTTTCTTTTTTCAATCCTTCAATGGTCGGGATGACAATACGGTTTTCCACTTTTTTTAAAAAGCCGGATGTTGCGAAAGGAACTGGTGAAATGGCTCCCATTCCGCCTGTATTCAAGCCTGTATCGCCTTCCCCAATGCGCTTGTAGTCTTTGGCCGTCGGTAAAATTTTGTAGTTTTTACCATCGGTCAATACGAAACAACTGAGTTCAATCCCCTTCAAAAATTCTTCAATGACTACTTTGTTGCCGGCATTTCCAAATTTTCCCTCTGTGAGGATGTGTTTTAATTCTGCTATTGCCTCTTCCCTATTATCCAAAATAAGCACGCCTTTTCCTGCCGCCAATCCATCTGCTTTCAATACATAAGGTGGTTGGAGTGTCTCTAAAAACCGGCATGCAGAATCTAATTGCAAAGAAGAAAAACTTTGATATGCAGCGGTGGGAATCCGATGGCGAACCATAAAATCTTTGGCAAATTCCTTGCTGCCTTCCAATTGTGCCGCACGCGCTTCGGGGCCAACAATCATTACCTTGTTCAGTTGTGGGTCTTTTTTGAAAAAATCGCAAATTCCTTCTACAAGTGGAACTTCCGGTCCTACCAAAACCAAATTTATATCATAAGCAACAACGACTTTTTTGATAGCTTGAAAATCAAGCACATCGATGGGTAAGTTGGTAGCTATTTTGTCTGTTCCGGCATTGCCGGGCGCAACGTAAAGTGAATCGCATCGCGGGCTTTGTTTGATTTTCCATGCAAATGCGTGCTCTCGCCCGCCTGAACCTAATATTAAAATATTCATCTCTGGGTTTTAGTTCCACAAAAATAAGTTTCTTTTGTAAGTGAAAAGGATTAATTTCACACAATTGTAAATTTTATTTCTGTGAATATTTTTGATTGGTCGCTCAAACTCAAAGGATTTCCTCTTGTGGAAGCCCAAAATAAAATTCAGGAGATCCAAGCGCTTTCAGATACCGATTATGAGCGGTTTATCAATCGGCAAAAGGAAGAAATTTTACAACATCATATAGGCAACAATCTTAACTATCAAAATTTCATAGGAAAGAAGTATCCTCAAAACTGGGAAGATGTTCCCATAATGACCAAGGCCAATTTTCAAAAACCGTTGGCGGAGCGATTGAGCAAGGATTTTTCTACTAAAAATGTGTACATCAACAAAACCTCCGGATCGAGCGGTCATCCGTTCATCTTTGCCAAAGATAAGTTTTGCCATGCACTCACTTGGGCTATCATCAAGAATCGATTCGGCTGGTATGGAGTCGATTTTAACCATTCATTACAAGCACGATTTTATGGCATTCCCTTAGATTTTACGGGTTATTATAAAGAAAGATTTAAAGATTTTTTGGGTAACCGCTTTCGATTTAATATTTTTAATTTGAATGAAGATGCGATGGATCGATATGTGCAAGTTTTTGCAGAAAAGCCTTTCGATTACATCAACGGCTACACCAGCCCGATTGTTTTGTTTGCCAAACATTTAAAACAACGAGGGATAGTACTGAAAGAAATTTGCCCAAGCCTCCAAGTTTGTATGACCACCAGCGAAATGCTTTTTGCAGACGACCGAAAACTGCTTGAGCAACAATTTGGCATTCCCGTTGTCAACGAATACGGTGCTTCCGAATTAGATTTGATTGCGTTCGAACATCCAATCGACGGTTGGCTGGTGAATTCGGAAACACTTTTTGTCGAGATTTTAGACGCGTGCAACAAGCCTGTAAAGAAAGGGCAAGAAGGAAAAATCGTAATAACTTCATTGTACAACCGGGCGCATCCATTTATCAGGTATGAGATCGGAGACCTCGGCACACTTGCGCCTTATAGCTCTTTCAAAAAACCGGTGCTTCAAAAATTAGTGGGAAGAACCAGTGATTTTGCGATACTTCCTAACGGAAACAAGGTGCCGGGCTTGACGTTTTATTATGTAACCAAAAGCGTGATGGAGGGAAGTGGCGATTTGAAAGAATTTGTGGTACATCAGCCTGAAAAATCAACCTTTGAAATAACCTATGTCAGCAACGATGAATTTTCCGATATTCAAAAAGACAAGGTTAGGCAAGCACTCGAAAAGTATGTGGGAGCTGATTTAGAGTTGGTTTTTATTAAAACCGATAAACTCAACCGGACAAAAGCAGGGAAGTTGAAACAGTTTACCTCTGCGTGTTAGGCAATGTTAGTAAGCCTTTTCGTCTCCTTTCAGAATATTGATAACCGTTTGGATGATGATTCTAAAATCTAACAGCAACGACCAGTTTTCAATGTAGAATACGTCATACTTAAACCGATTGATAAGCTCTTCGTTGGATGAAATCTCGCCACGATAGCCCTTCACCTGAGCCAGTCCCGTGATGCCCGGTTTGACACTGTGGCGAAAGACAAAATTAAGTTTATCTAATTTTTTTGCATACGTTTTGGTATATTCAATCATGTGTGGGCGTGGCCCCACGATAGCCATATTTCCCAAAAACACGTTGAAAAATTGGGGAAATTCATCAAGGCTGGTTCTTCGTAAAATCTTTCCAAATCCGGTGACGCGATGGTCGTCTTTGGTCACCTGCATCTGTTGATCCTCATCCCCGCTGTTTAAGGTGCGAAATTTGTAGCACCAAAATTCTTTGTAGTTGATACCGTGCCGTTTGTGTTTGTAAAAAACGGAGCCATTAGAATTTATTTTTATCAAAAGGGCAAATAAAGGAATCATCCAAGAAAGTATAAATAGAATCACCAACAACGAAAAACCCAAATCAAAACTTCTTTTTACAAACTTGCTAACCGGCTGATTTATAGTGGGTTCTGGCAGCGAGAGTACCGGTTGATATTCATAATAGTCTGTTTTAAGTTTTTTGGTGAAAAACTTATGGGTATTGGGTATAAATTTCAAATTACATTGATGACTGTCCGCATATTGTATGTAGTTGTCTATTTCATCGTCGTTTAAATCATCCAAAGCGCAGTAGATTTCATCAATCGGAAACCCATTCAACTTTTTAAGTGCTTCCAAGGCACTTTTGTCGGGTGAATTTTCTAAAACATCAATTAAGTTGTATCCCAAATCTTTCTTTTTCTTAAAAAAAGACTCGAGTTGATGTGCAGCAGTATTGTTTCCCACAATCACCACGTTTCTAAAATTTCCGCCGAAAACAGAACGATATTTTCTCAACAAAAAGTAAATACCTAATTTAAAACTCGCGATAGACAAAAATGAGGTTGTTAGAAAAGTTAATGTTGCGATGACCGAAACTTGTTGATCTTTAAAAAAACCGAAATAGGCGAAAGTTGTAATGCCGAAGAGTAGGTATTGACGACCCAGTAAAGAGAAAATTTTCAGTACAGAAGTAAATCGATAAACTTCATAATATGAGAGAGAAAACGCAATGGTCAACCAGGATAACAATTGATAAAGTAAAAAGTAATCTATATCAATAGGGTCGGAAAAACACAACATCGCAATGAGTGCAACAACAAAAATATCGAAGGCCACCAGCATTGGCCGTATCAACCATGAGTATCTCCCTCTGACGAAATTCATAAATTATCGATTGTTGTATTTCGAAAAATCCTTGTGTTCGTGTTTAAACAAATCTTCTTTTGACAAATTTTTAAAATATTCGAAGGTGATTTTCATGCCTTCTTCCCGACCCACTTTAGGCTCCCAGCCCAACAGTTTTTTGGCACGGGCAATATCGGGTTGGCGCTGCATGGGGTCGTCTTGTGGCAATTCTCTGAAAACTATTTTATGTTGCGTACCCGTCAGTTTGATGATTTCTTGTGCAAATTCCAAAATAGTGACTTCATTGGGGTTGCCAATGTTAACAGGCTCGTGATAGTTGCTCATCAACAAACGATAAATTCCTTCTACTTGGTCATCCACATAACAAAAAGAACGGGTCTGTTTGCCATTGCCAAAAATGGTTAAATCTTCACCACGCAGGGCTTGTCCCATAAAAGCAGGTATCACGCGGCCGTCATTCAGTCGCATCCGCGGCCCATAGGTGTTAAAAATACGCACTATTCGGGTGTCTAACCCGTGAAAACGGTGATACGCCATGGTAATAGATTCCTGAAAACGCTTGGCTTCGTCATATACACCGCGCGGCCCGATGATGTTTACGTTGCCGTAATAATCTTCATTTTGCGGATGCACCAAAGGGTCGCCATACACTTCGGAAGTGGAAGCGATTAGGATGACTGATTTTTTTTCTTTGGCCAATCCCAACAAATTATGCGTGCCGAGCGAACCAACTTTCAGCGTTTGAATCGGGATTTTAAGATAATCTATCGGGCTGGCGGGTGAGGCAAAATGCAGTATATAATTGAGTTTTCCGGGTACATACACAAATTTGCTGACATCGTGATGGAAAAACTCAAACCGCTCCAAATGAAACAAATGTTCGATGTTTCGCAAATCTCCCGTAATCAAGTTGTCCATCCCAATGACGTGAAAACCTTCTTTGATAAACCGATCGCAAAGATGCGATCCTAAAAATCCGGCGGCACCGGTAATGAGTATTCTTTTTGTCATATGGGTTTCTTTAGCGCAGTTTAGTAAAGTCGAAATGTACTAAAATTTTTAAGAAAATGATAACACAATCGACTTATATACAGTTTATAACCATTTATTGACATCAGAGAGTGCTTTTTGCCACGAACGAAGCTCAAATTGAAAGGTTTTAGCAAATTTTGAAGAATTCAAAACACTATAATTTGGTCTGGCGGCCGGTGTGGGAAAATCATCCGTGCAAATAGCTTCAAGGTTTACATTGAGTTTGCTTTTTTCAAAAATTTCTTTAGCAAAGCCGTACCAAGTCGTTTCGCCGGAGTTGCTAAAATGATACAAGCCGTAATGGTTTTCTTCGGCATTGACAATCGCAAGTATGGCTTTTGCCAAATCTATTCCCGAAGTTGGGCTTCCGAATTGATCATCCACCACGCGGATTTTTTTCTTTTCACTTGCCAAACGAAGCATGGTTTTCATAAAATTATGGCCAAATTCGCTGTACAACCAAGAAGTTCGAAGAATGTAATGCGCATCTAAGTTGTGTTGAATCCACGTTTCGGCTTCCAATTTTGTTTGTCCGTAATATGTTTGCGGATGGGGCACATCCGTTTCGAGATAAGGAGATTTTTCGGCTCCATCAAACACAAAATCTGTCGAAAGTTGGATGAGTTTCACGCTGAATTCCTCACAAGCCTCAATGAGGTTTTTGACACCTTCCACATTGATTTGATAAGCTTCTTTTCGATGGCTTTCGGCCAAATCTACCTGTGTAAATGCCGCCGTATTGATGCAAAAATCCGGTTTGTGTTTGTGAAAATAGGCAAAAACCGCGTCATTGTCAGTGATGTTGAGCATCGCACGATTTTCAAACAAAAAAACATGGCTCGACGACTCCGAAACCACTTTCCGAAGACATTGTCCGAGCTGCCCGTTTGCGCCGGTGATGAGGATGCGTTTCATGTGTTTATTTTATTGTTTTTTAGCGGCCTCATGGAACACCCTAAACAATCATTTCCGTGTGTATGAATGTTATTCCCGTGGGTGTTTCATTTCAAAACATTTTCAAAACCCGGCAACGACAAATCTTTATCCGAAACAATCATTTTTTTGGTAGGAATTTTCCAATCGATGCCAAGGGTTTTGTCGTTATAACGGATGCCCGTTTCTGAGGCTTGATTGTAAAATCGATCACATTTATATGCGATGATAGCCGATGTACTCAACACCGAGAAACCGTGCGCAAATCCTTTGGGAATATACAATTGTAAGAAATTTTCAGCAGACAAGACAAGGGAAAAATGCTTGCCGAAAGTCTTGGAATCCGTTCGAATATCTAAAGCCACATCCAATATTTCGCCAGAAATAACTCGTATTAATTTGGATTGAGCCCAATCGCCTGTTTGATAATGCAGACCGCGTACCGTTCCGTAGTTTGAAAAAGATTGGTTGTCTTGAATAAAGCGGATGTCCAAATCGGTGGTTTTTTGAAAATCAGCCTGATTAAAACTTTCAAAAAAATAGCCGCGATGATCCCTGAAAACTTTGGGCTCTAGAATCAAGCAACCATCCAGAGGAGTGTGTTGAACCTTTATCATTCGTTTGTCTGAATAAGATTGCGAAGATACACGCCATAACCGCTTTTCACAAGAGGTTCGGCGAGTTTGAGCAGTTGTACATCATCGATATAACCCATTTTATAAGCCGTTTCTTCAATGGCACCGATTTTCAAACCTTGCCGCTTTTCGATGACTTGGACAAACTGCGCCGCTTGCATCAGCGATTCAAAAGTGCCGGTATCGAGCCAGGCTGTGCCGCGGTCTAAGATACTGACGTGCAACTTGCCGCGATTCAAATAAACTTTGTTGATGTCTGTAATTTCCAATTCGCCTCGCGCACTTGGTTGGATATTTCGGGCGATGTCAACCACCTCGTTGTCATAAAAATAAATACCCGGCACTGCGAAATTGGATTTTGGATGTTCGGGTTTCTCTTCAATAGCGGTGACCAAACCGTTTTTGTCAAATGACACCACGCCGTAGCGGGCGGGGTCTTGCACGTGGTAGGCAAAAATATGCCCGCCCGACGGGTTTGCGGCTTGTTTAAGGATGTTGTCCAGCCCTGAACCGTAAAAAATATTGTCGCCCAAAATCAAAGCTACAGCATCTTTTCCGATAAAACCCGCCCCGATGATAAAAGCTTCTGCCAATCCGTTTGGCTGAGCTTGTTCGGCATAGGAAAACCGGCATCCCAATTGGCTTCCGTCACCGAGCAATTTTTCAAACAACGGCAAATCAGTAGGGGTGGAAATAATGAGAATTTCTCTGATGCCCACACTCATCAGTGTGGCAACCGGATAATAAATCATCGGTTTGTCATAGATGGGCATGAGCTGTTTGCTCACGGTCAAAGTAAGCGGATGCAAACGCGTTCCGGAGCCGCCGGCAAGGATGATGCCTTTCATAGTGTTTTGTTTTCGATAATTGTTTGAACATACCACCGCACCGTTTTCTCAATCCCACTTTCAAAATTTTCGGCGGCTTTCCAACCCAATTCGGTTTCTATTTTGCTCGCATCGATGGCATACCGTAAATCGTGTCCGGCGCGATCTTTTACAAAGGCGATTTGGTCTTGGTAGCTGCCGGTATTTTTTGGCTTGACACGGTCTAAAAGTGCACAAATGTGTTGTGCGATATGGAGGTTTGTCCGTTCGTTTCGTCCACCTATGTTGAAGGTTTCGCCGGGTTTTCCTTTTTCAAAAACCAAGGCAATGCCCTTGCAGTGGTCTTCTACGTACAACCAGTCGCGTATGTTTTGCCCGTCGCCGTAAATAGGGATGTTTTCACCCGAAAGGGCTTTGCGAATGATAGTGGGGATTAATTTTTCCGGATGTTGTTTGGAGCCGTAATTGTTGGAGCAATTCGTTGTCAATACGGGCAAACCATAGGTGTGGAAATAACTGCGCACCAACAAGTCGGATGAAGCTTTAGAGGCGCTGTACGGGCTGTTTGGCGCGTAAGTGGTGTTTTCTGTAAACAAACCTTTTGGTCCTAAACTCCCGTAAACTTCATCTGTCGAAATATGGTGGAAGCGACTGTTTTTAAATCCGTTTTTAAATACATGCGGATTTTCCAACCAATGTTTTTTGGCAACATCAAGCAAGGTAAATGTACCGAAAATATTGGTTTGAATGAAGGTGTCCGGTTTTTCAATGGAATTGTCCACATGCGACTCGGCGGCGAAATGAATCACACCGTTTATTTGGTGTTGATCAAACAGCTTTTCAACCAAATTTCTGTCGCAAATATCACCTTCCACAAATAGATGATTTTCAAGCGGAAAAACGTTTTGCAAGTTATCGAGCGTGCCGGCATAGGTCAGCTTATCCAAATTGACAAACAGCCAATCGGGATGTTGTCGAGTGTAATGTTCCAAAAAATTGGCACCTATAAAACCCGCTCCTCCGGTGATTAAAATCCGTTTTTTAAACATCTTGCGGTGTATTTATCAATTTCTTGCGTTTATTTCTCTTTTTGATATTGAGAAATATCTGATGAAGTATTTTTTCTGTAATCAGATAGGTTGGTTTTACGCCGGTAGTACCCAATCCGCCCGATGCCAAGGTGCTTCCGGTTTCTAAAGGATTATCTGAGGCGTAGTAGGCGTAGCGAACGATTACATTTTTGGAAATACTTCGTCGAATTTTGGAAGCAGATTGGATGGCTTTTTGGTAATGTGCACCTTCCATTTCCAGACCAATCACATTCCAAGTACTTTCTTGGAAAAATTTTAGGATGTCTCTATTTTGCAGAGAAGTACCTAAAACACTGATCATAGTGCCTTCGCAAACAGGAATGCCACAACCTTCAAAATCGGCTTTACTTAAGAGATTTTGAAAGGGATAATTGTCGGCTGTCCCTTCAAAAACGTGTGCTTTGGGAATCATGATATCGCCTTTCTTTCCATCGAGTATGCCGGCTTTGCCCATGATGGAAACTGATTTTACATTTAAAAAATATTTTTTATCAGCTGTATTATATGGCTTTAACAGTTCGTCTATGGTTTCAAAAGCTTGTTCGCCAAAGGCGTAATCCATCACAATTAGCACGGGTTTTTCGGTATCATTTTCAAAAATCGAAAAGTCAAAATTTGTCTTGCTGAAATCTAGTTGAGAGGTGTCAAAAATTTGCACATCGATGTTTGTTCCCGAAGTATCCGGAATGAAAATCATGCCTTTGGATTTGGCTAACTTCTCCACTTTCATGCGCAAAGCTTGTTGATTTGGCAAACTCAATTCTTCATAAACACCGAAGGCACCTTTTTTGTCATAGAGTGCTTTGAGAGCTTCTTTGGCAAAAATGGAATTCATCACCGAGTGCATATTCGCACTGATGATGTGCAAAGGCTTGTGAAGCAATTCTTTGGATAGTAAAGTTTTCTTGATGTTGTTGGCCCAAATTTCACCGTGGATATGATGGCCGAGACGTTCGCGAAGAATCGGGCTAAAGGTGATGGTGCGCTTTTCACCGTCATTGACTTCTTCAATTCCGAGTTTACCTAACCAATACATAATGTGTAACAAGCGATCCGGATTGGATTCAGTTGCAAACAATTGATGGGCATTTTTCACTTCTTCAAAAGTTCTGCCCATGATGTTGGCCAAATGTGCCACGGCGATTTCGCACTCTTCCATGGTCAGTTTTTTTTTGCCTAATGCGATAGCTTCTATTTTTTGCCAATCGCGACTGGTTTGACCTTGGTCTGTTATTAATATGCGACGGGCAATCTTTTGTGATTCGATAAAGAGAAAGGTAAGATGTGTCAGGATGTCGTAAATATCCGATCGGCCTCTGGTAATTTCTATATTCATTTGATCATGGTCGATGCGATAACAATTGCGTCTTCTTTTTGGGGGTATGATAACTTGAAAGTGAGATTTATCTAAGCCTTCCGATGAGGTTAGATTGATAAAGCGGCAGGCTTCGATTCCTTCGGGTAATCTGTCTATGACATAAAGCAATCCGTTTATTTCGGTTTTTTCTTCTGCGATGGAACCGTAAATTTCGGGAAGCAGCAGCAGCAGTGCTTCGCGTAAGGTTTCACCTGAAATTCCCATTGGCTTGTAGAAACCGCGATTAAAGAGGTGTCGCATGGTGATGTACATGCGCTCGATGGCATTTGTTGATTCCTGTGCTCGAGAACGGATATTGTAGTCTATGTGTTGCATTTTTTTTGCAAATTTATAATTTTTATTCGATGGGTTTAATATGCTTTTGTACAAGTGGAGCAACCCCGGAGTTTGTCAACTATGTTTCTGTCATTGGACAATCTTGGTACTTTGTTTTGTCCTCCCAATTTTCCCTGTGATTTCATATAGTCAATAAAACCATTTTTGGCCACTTGTGTAATCACTAAGGGGCGGAGGATGTTTCCCTGAATCAAATCAAAATAATAAGTATTTTGTTTTTGCATTTCAAGGTCAATAGCCGATGCAAAAGCGGCCAAATTTTCAGGTACATTTTCAAATTCGATAAACCATTCGTGGTATGGAAGCCCTGTTTTGGGCGTAATTTGAGGAGCGACCGTAAATTCGGTTATACGCACAGGCGTGTTTTCAGTTGCTTTTTGCAAAGCATGCTCTACTTCTTTAGCGATCACATGTTCCCCGAAAGCTGAAATAAAATGTTTGATGCGGCCGGATACGATGACTCGGTGGGGGTTTTTGGAAACAAATTGGACAGTATCACCTACGTTGTATGCCCAAAGCCCGGCGTTTGTCGATACAATCAAAACGTAGTTTACGTTCAATTCGACTTCTTCGAGGGTCAATCTTTTTGGCTTCTCATTGAAAAAGTCTTCAGCTCGTATGAATTCGTAGAAAATACCGGCATCTAACAACAATAACATTCCCTTTTCTTTCTGCAAATCTTGAAAGGCGAAAAAACCTTCAGAGGCAGGGAAAAGCTCGATGCTGTCCACTTTTCTTCCGATAAGAGCCTCAAACTTGGCACGATATGGCTCAAAGTTCACGCCGCCATATATGAACAAATTGAAATTCTTAAAAACTTCGCCAACTTTTTTTCCGGTTTTGACCTGAATTTTTTCAAAGTACATCTGTACCCACGAAGGAATCCCGCTGATGACTCGCATGTCTTCTCGAAGGGTCTCGTCAACAATGGTATCTACTTTGGTTTCCCAATCTTCAATGCAATTGGTTTCCCAACTCGGCATTCGGTTTTTCTGTAGATAAGCAGGGACATAATGTGCGACAATTCCGGATAACCTACCTACTTGTATGCCATTTTTCTCATTCATTTTGGGGCTTCCTTGCAGGAAAATCATCTTGCCATCCACAAAACTTGAATTTCCGGTTTCTGCAATGTAGCACAAGATGGCATTTCGAGCGGCTTCGATGTGATAGGGCATTGATTCTTTGGTAAGCGGTATGTATTTCACCCCGGAAGTGGTTCCTGAAGTTTTGGCAAAATAGAGTGGTTTGCCTTTCCATAAAATATCCGGCTCGCCGCCGACTACTTTTTCAATCCATGGCTTGAGCTCTTCGTAGTCTCGAACGGGCACTTTTTCAGCAAAATCGCGATGGGTTTTAATGTTTGAAAAACCATGTTCTTGCCCGAATTGGGTGTGTTTTGCATCGCGGATGAGTGAGTCAAAAACGGTTTTTTGAGCAGCAAAAGGGTTAGTAGCCCAACGGTTTATTTTTCGTTTGATATGGGCTGCAAAAAGGCGCGCAACATAAGATTTGACAGACATGGTTATTTAAAATCTATAAAGTTTGTTGGGTTGATGGGAAAACCATTGATCCATAATTCGAAGTGCAGGTGAGGGCCGGTTGAAAGTTCGCCAGTCGATCCGGCAAGCGCTACTACTTCACCCGATTCAACCAAATCTCCTTGTTGTTTAGTGAGTGAACTGTTGTGTTTGTAGGCCGAGATGATGCCATTGCCGTGGTCGATAATGACCACATTGCCTGTGTCAGGGGTCCAATCTGCAAAAATCACAGTACCGTCAGCCGCAGATTTGATGGGTGCATTCTCAGGAACAATCACATCAACCGCAAAATGCTTGGTTTTGGGATTGTAACCGTCAGAAATCGATCCGGAGACAGGAGGGGACAAAACGATTCCAATTTTGGAGCGTGTGTTGGCGAAAATATTGTATTTTTCTTCTTGTTCAACAACTCTTCTCAAAATAGAGTCTTCTCGAGAGGGGGCGAGATCAAAGTTTTCGGGATCTGTCGATATTGCATTAAAAATGGAATCCCTATTGATGCTCTCAATTTTAACAACTCCGGTCAAAGCCTTTTTAATGGAATTGAGATACAGTATATTGTTTCCGAGTTCTACTTCCAAAGAGTCTGTCAGCAACGAAAGTTCGACAGCTTTTTTCTTCAGAATGGTCGAAGAGTAACCCGGTATGTACTCTCTAAGTGGTGTGAAAGCGATTAATACAGTAGTTCCAGCAATAAGCAAAATGACAGAAACGCTGATAAGTACAAACAAGTTGAGTTTTGTCAATTTGAATGACAACCGCTCCTCAAAGGTTTCTTCGTTGAGGATGACCAACCGATATTTATGAAGCAGCTTTTGCCTTAGCGTACTTTTTTTGAATGATTTTTTTTTCTTCATAACGAAAAACAAATATACTGATAACTATTTCGAGAATAAACCAAGAAAAAAAGATTTTTGATATACTATGATGCTAATTGAAATTTCTTATTACCTTTGTTAGATAATTTTTTGAATCATGAATCAACTATCGGTCATTCTCGGGGTTGTTGGACCACAACAAGTAATATTGATAATTGTAATCTTATTGTTGCTATTTGGAGGCAAGAAAATACCTGAATTAATGAGAGGCCTCGGAAGTGGTATTAAAGAATTTAAGAATGCGGCCAAAGAAGATCCGGATGCAAAAAAGGATTCAGAAACAAAACCGTAAGAATTTATACAAAAATTGTAAGAACCGTCCCAAAAGGCGGTTTTTTTGTTGAATATTTTGGAAGTAAGTTAAAGGAATTTTACCGAACGTAAAATCGATTCAAGTTCAAAGACATTGTCTCTTTTGAGTGCAGAAGGAGCAAAAACAAAACCTTCCAAAACCAGCAGTCTTTTGTTTGTTTTGTCATCGATGAGGTAGCTCACATAGGGGCCTGCCATAAAATCGCCTTTGACTTCCCAAGTACCTTTGGTTTCCCAACATGTTCTGCCGTCTAACATGTCTTTGTTGATAAATGGAGAATAGGCTTCTTCTGTTATCAAATAACTGCCGTCAGTAGGACCTGGAATCCGCTCTTTTCCGATAGAATCCCTCGTTTTGATTACAAAATTAAGGACATCTTGTTCATTTGAAAAATCGCGGTAAGGCAGTTCATAAGTGACAATGTTCATGTGCCCTTCTTGTATGGTTTTGCGAATCCAAAAAAAACTTTTCGTCTTGGTAGCATAGCGATAGGCTGTGGGTAACGGTAAATATATTCCCAACGAATCTTTTAAACTTTTGTCTGAGAGCAATGATTTATTAATTCTCCGGATGGTTTCTATGACATCACCTGATTTAAAATTATCGATGATTTTATCTGAATTTTGCCGGATTAAATGGATTAAATCAGATTCAGTTTTCCCAACGACAAACACAACTTTTTGCGGTTTGGCATAGACATTTTCCTGCATGGAGAATTGGTTTTCATCACCCAGTTGGGCAATCAAAATGTTCCTCCCCTTGGTTGTAAATCCCGAAAAAGTTTTGGGAGGTAAATGACTGATGTTAAAAACGGGCTCGTCTTGGGGGAGACCTTCCGTGGGTTTTGCCAGCGAATCGCGTATTGCATTTCCAACGGCTCCTTCCCAAAGATTGTTGTCAACCACCACATTGAGCGTGCTTATCCGGCCGTTTGAGTCAGGTAAAATCTTTAGGTTTGAATTTTTGTCCGTTTTCTTATCACAAGATAGGATAAATGCGGTTACTGCAAAAAATAAAAAATATTTCTTCATAATTTGGATACTTAGCCAGCATTTAGCTTTTGAGTTTAAGCTTCATTCCGGGCTTTAGTTTATTACCGCGAATATCGTTCCACTTTTTGATATCTTCTACCGAAATTCCCGGAAATTTTTGTGAAATGCTCCACAGAGAATCCCCACTTCTCACAATATAGTGCATTTCATCGCTTATTTCTGCTGTTTTTATGTTGTCAGTTCTTGTCGAATTTTCGGTCTTAACAGTCTTCACACCGGGGTTATTCGTGTAAATCGTCAAACGTTGCCCAACTCTCAACATATTGCTTTTCAAACCATTCCATCTTTTAAGATGATTGACCGTTGTTCCATGCCTGTTTGCGATAGCACCTAAGTTATCCCCACTTCTGACTCTATAAACCGTCGATGAACTAAGCTCTGTAAATTCGGGAAGTGGCTTTTCTGTTTTTTCTGATTCTTCTTTCAAATAAGCATAAATATCTGTTTCATTATTCACAAAAAGGCCTGCATGCATTTTCGGAAGTCGTAAAGTGTATGATTTTCCTTTTATGTAAGGAATTGTTTTGATTTTATAAGAAGGATTCAAAAAAGCCAAGTCATCTTCTGAAATACCCAAAATTTCTGATACTTTTTTTAAGGGGAGGTTTTGTTTTACGTGGATGGTGTCAGTTTCAAAGAGTTTAATTTGTTCTCTTCCCCTTTCAAAACCATGTTGTTCAGCATACTCAAAAATATACATGGTCGCCAAAAAAGCAGGAAGATAACCTTGTGTTTCCCTCGGAAGATAGAGCCTGAGATTCCAATAATTTTGATATCCACCCGAGCGCCGGATTGCTTTATTTACGTTTCCCGGTCCCGAATTGTATGCCGCCAAAACCAAATCCCAATCGCCAAAAACCTGATACATATCGGATAAGTAACGCGTGGCAGCAACAGTCGATTTAACAGGGTCTGAACGGTCATCCACATAAGAATTCAGTTCTAAGCCATACAATTTACCGGTTTGAAACATGAATTGCCACAAACCAGTTGCGCCAACTCTTGATCGTGCAAGCGGGTTAAGAGCCGATTCGATAATGGCTAAATATTTGATTTCCAACGGAACATTTTGAGCATCCAATTCCTTTTCGAACAGAGGGAAATAATACTCGCTCAGATTCATTAATCGTTGGAGAGATTTTCTTCTTTTTTTCAAAAAAGTGTGAATGACTTGTTCCAAAATAGGATTGTACACCACATGAAACGGTGTCTTGGCATCCAAACGAGCCAGTCGAGCTTTAAGTGTGTCGGTGGGCAAATCTATCGGAAAGTTGAGGTCAACATCTTTGAAGCCAACGATTGTTTGTAAACTGTCATACAAACCAGTTCCGTAGAATTTTCGCAACGTCAGACTATCGTAATAAGCAGCCAGGGGTAGATCTTTGAGAATGAATTTTACTTTGTTGGTGCTGCTGTCCGTTTTTTTAATAAAAAAAGGAGAAGAAATGCTGTCTTCGGAAATCAAACCCGAAGCTAAGTTGTCTATCAGCGCAATAGAATCTGCCGGAATTGTGTTCTCGGTTGATGTTTCAGGCAGGGTTTTTTGCTGCGAATACGCAAGTGCATTGAGCATCAGAAGCAAAACGAGAAGCAAAACGATTTTCATGGGCAAGGTTCTTACTTTATAAACGACTATTGTCGTCAAAAATTATTCTAAGATGGCTGCAACACCGGGCAATGTTTTACCTTCAAGCATCTCAAGCATTGCGCCACCGCCTGTTGAGACATAACTCATTTGATTTTCTAAACCAAATTGCTTCACGGCAGCAACTGAATCTCCGCCGCCCACCAACGAGAATGCACCTTTTTTAGTTGCTTCTCCTATGGCTTCACCCAAAGAGATGGTTCCTTTGGAAAAATTTTCCATTTCAAAAACACCAACCGGCCCATTCCACAAAATGGTTCTCGATTTGGCAATTACCTCAGAGAATAGTGCCAAAGTTTTCGGGCCTGCATCGAGCCCCTGCCATCCGTCCGGTATTTTATCTACATCAAAAATTTGCATTTTGGCATCGTTGCTAAAACTATCTGCGCCCACAACATCGACCGGCAAGTGGATTTGAACCCCTTTGGCTTTGGCTTTTTTCAGGATTTCGAGAGCCAATTCTTGCTTGTCGTCTTCACAGATGGAATTTCCGATTTTGCCGCCTTGCGCTTTTACAAAAGTGTAAGTCATACCGCCACCGATAATCAGGTGGTTGACCTTGTCGAGCATGTTTTCGATGATGGTAATCTTGGAAGACACCTTTGAACCACCCAGTATGGCAGTTACAGGTTTTTCGCCGTCTTTAAATACCTTGTTGATGCTTTCAATCTCTTTGGCCAACAAAAAGCCGAAACATTTTTTGTTTGGGAAAAATTCGGCAACAATGGTCGTCGAAGCGTGTGCGCGGTGTGCTGTGCCGAACGCATCATTTACATAAATATCTCCCAAGGAGGCCAATTGTTTGGAGAAATTCTTCTCTCCTTTTTCTTCTTCGGCATAAAAACGGAGGTTTTCAAGCAACAAGATTTCTCCAGGGTGAAGGGCATGAGCCGCGTCTTCCGCAATTTTTCCGATACAATCGGTGGCAAATTTGACCCGAACACCCAATATTTCAGAAGTTTTATCAACGATATGACGCAACGAAAACTCGTCCTGCTTTCCTTTTGGCCTGCCTAAGTGGGACATCAGAATAGCACATCCGCCATCTTCCAATATTTTGATGATAGTGGGTTTTGCAGCTTCAATGCGGTTGGTGTCGGTTATTTCGAATTGATCGTTGAGCGGAACGTTGAAATCTACCCGAATCAGTGCTTTTTGGTTTTTAAAATTGAAATCTTTAACGGTTTTCATAGAAATTAAATTAATATTTTTAAGGCTTGTGTTAGATGTTGATGGTAAATTGCAACTCAAGATTCCAAAACAAAGCCAGATTCGACTAAGTTTTTTATCTCTTTCAGATTTTCCCGGATGGTTTTTTTGAAAACCCTCGTGACTGCAAATTTAAAAATTTGCCCAAAGATGGTAAAATCTGCATAAACCTCGGCTATCAAACGCGTCTTTTTTTGACCAGCTTCTTCTACTACAAAATAGATGTGCAGGTTTTTCACTAAGGGGATTTCCTTGATGCGTTCACCATAGACCAACTGTTTAGGTTCGACTTGTTTGTTGATGGTAACGGGCATTAGTTTTTTACCTCTTCCCACAATACATTGGTGTTGCGTGCCTACCCTGTTCAGCCGGCTTTCATCGTAATCGAGTTGTTTGATGTGCTTGTTCCACAATTTCCGATATTTAAAATTGCTGAGGACTTCATATAAAGAAAGGCAGTCGGTTTCAATCAATTCTTCATCATAAACCAACTTATGCTTGGGAATATCCAAGGGAATTGCCGGCACATAAGGGACTTCTTTCTTCAACTCACCAAGCGGAAGATAGAAATAATCAATTTCGCCAAAATCATAGGTTTCATTTCCCGCGATAGCGGATTTCAAAAAATCAAAAGCATCTTGGTGGTTATTTTCAAATGAAAACACACTTTTTGTAAACAAGACATATTCATCAATGGGTATTTTGTTTTTGAGCAACCGATGTGCTTTGATAACCTCGCTGCCAAAAGGTTTGACAGACTTTTTTACTTTGATGAATTCAACATTGCCATAATGTACGATGAATTTTAAGCTCAGATTTTCGGTCGATGAACAGGCTCCGCAATGGCAAACGCGTTCGTATTGATAGCGTTTCAGTTGTTTTTGAAGCCCGATAAACATCACGCGGACTTGTTTAAAAATAAGATCGAGCGTGGGGATATTATGGGTTTTATAAAGGAACAAGGCATCGCCTTCTATTTCTGCCAACTCCAGTTTGAGGATATTGTTTTCCAGCAAATCTTCCAACAATTCAGACATGATGTGTCGGCTGTGATTGATATCGGTATTGTGGACAAACTCCGAAAAACCACTAATGTCCGGAATGAAAAATAAAGCTTTCTGGCTCATAAGGCGTTGGCAAAACAATTTTAACAAAGATATTCAAATATCGTTTTTGAGTTGGATAAAAGTATGTTAATAAAAAGCATCAACCGTTGTCAATGCAATCTGAAAAATCCCTTTTCGTAAGTCGAATGAAAGGTTATTTGCTCATTCTTGCAAGTATTTCTCCACAGCGATACCAAATATTTGTAATTAGATCCGTCAGCGACGATGGTTTTGGGATGCAAAGTTTGAATCAGCCGATTGAGGTTTAGCTTAGGCGATTGAGTCAGGATCACTACATCTGGGTAAAAATCCTGAATTTTGTATATCCCGGCTTGGCCTATCAACAGAATAGATTGATTCCGAAACCTAAAAACATTGCGAAGCGAATCCATTTCAACCTTTTGGAGATTCATCCCCACTTGGTAATCAATCAAACTAAGGTTTTGTTCATAAGGTTCTTCCTTAAAAAAACGGACATTCTTTCCCATTACTTCACACAAAAGTGACTTTCTAGATTGGTGAAAAATGACAAATTCGCTTTGCCGATTTTGTTTATTCGATTTGTAAATATAAATTCCTTGTAGAAGCAAAATACTAATGCCAAAAACGAAAACAACCCGGAAGTTTCTTTTCAGGATAACGTACAACAAACTTACAATCATCGCAGCATAGCCCAATAGCAGCCAGCCGTCGAAGTGAATCCCGGCAATCAGGAAATCTTCTTGTTTGGCTACCCAAGCCACAACGCCGTTCATGGAGTTTATCAAAATCTCGTAAAAGTTTTTAATCCACAAGGGTAAATTTCCCAAAAAGGAGGCAATCAAAACGAAAATCCCCGTGCCTAATATCAATCCCAAAAACGGGATGATAAATAAGTTGGACAGAAAAAACAAGCCCGGAAACTGATGAAAATAATACAAACTCAAAGGCATCACACCCAATTGGGCAGCAGCAGAAACGGTAATCAAATCCCATGCTTTTTGGATTATCCAAATCGGCGGTTTCCACAAAGCATTCAGGAAAGGATTAAAATAGATAATCGAAATCACCGCCAGATAGCTCAATTGAAAGCCCACTTCAAAAACGAAGTTGGGTTTGAGAAGCACTAAGATAAACATTGAGATAAAAACCACGTTGATTGTCGAGGTTGTTTGCCGAAAATGCATGGCCAGCGCGATGGCGGTAAACATACAAACCGCACGAACGACGGAAGGTGAAAGCCCGGCCAAAGCGGCATAAATCCATAGTGAAACGATTGAAATCAACAGCACCAACCATTTTCCGAGACGCAGGCGTTTGAGTGGGGATAAAACACCCAATACCAAAAACAAAATTACACCCACATGCAAGCCCGAAACCGCCAGCAGATGAATGGCTCCGGCGCGGATGTAGTCGTTGTTGACTTCTTCCGAGACATCCTGCCTTTGCCCGAGCAACAAGGCATTCATCACACCGTAGGTATCCGGAGAAAAATTTTGTTGTTGCAATCTATGTTGAAGTGTTTTCCTCAACTGGACGATGGAATAGAAAATGGATTTTTTTTGAAGGCCTGTCGGCAAAAAATGGATTGAATCTGCTCGTGCCTGATAGCGTATGCCTTGATGTTTTAGGTAATTTTGATAATCAAATTGAAAAGGATTGCGAGCTGATGATGGTAGTTGAAGTTGCGTCCGCATCACAAAAAGCTGGCCTAATCTGGGTTCAATCGAATCATTTTTCGGGATAGAGACCAACAATTTTCCAAAGCTTGAAGTGTAATCTATTTTATGAACTTCCATCACATAACGGTTTTCAAAAGCATTGGGTTTCAGCTCTTCCGCTACTTCTAAAACCAAAGTAGAGAGCGAGTCTAGTTTTACATAGTTTGCGTAATGTGGTTTTTGATTTTTAGGTTGGTGCAATTGATACACCCAAGCACCCAAAAGCATAAACAAAACCAATGAAAATATACCAAATACGCGGACTAAGGTGACGTTTTCGACATAAACTTTTCGCATCAGTATATTGAGTATAACCAACAAGAAAAAACAGCCAAAAATAAACACGGACAAAACGGTCAGCGACAAATCGAACCAATCGGACAAGAAAATCCCAGCAACCAAAGCAAGTGTCAAACCCGCCAAGGCTTCATTCGGATATTTTATGTATGAATGTGGGGCAAGCATTCAGCTTAATTTTTTTTAAAATGGATACATTTTTCTGATTTTATCAACGATGGTTTGAGCTAATTTTTGATGAGATTCCTCCGTCCAGCCTGCAACGTGTGGTGTAAGCAACACATTTTTTGCCTGAATCAAATACTGAAGCGATTCCGAAAGTTCGCATTCATTAAACAGATTTTCAAAGGATGATTTTTCATATTCGAGTACATCCAGAGCCGCACCGCGAATCTTCCCATTTTGCAAAGCGGCAACCAAATCTGTCGTTACCACGCTTTTCCCGCGGGCGGTGTTGATAAACCAAAACGGGTTTTTAAATGATGAAATCCATTTTTTATTCATCATACATTGTGTTTCGGGGGTTTGCGGAATATGCAAACTCACTATGTTCGCCTTCGATTTCAATTTCGCTAAACCGACTTGATTCGCATTTTCATCGCCTACATTCGGCTGGATGTCGTGGCACAAAACCCTCACGTCAAAACCGCGGAGTTTTTTAGCAAATGCCTTGCCCGTATTGCCATAACCGATGATTCCAACGGTTTGCCCATCAAGCTCTACTCCGCGATTTTCTTCCCGTAACCATTTCCCGTCGCGGACTTCACGGTCTGCCGTATGCATTTTGTTGAGCAGCGCGAGCAACATTCCCAAGGCGTGTTCGCCCACCGCGTTCCGATTGCCTTCCGGGGCAGCGATGAGCTGAATGTTTCTTTCTTTGGCGGCTTGAATATCTATGTTTTCCAAACCGGCACCCACTCGCCCGATGAATTTGAGGTTTTTGGCTGCTTCGATAAATGTCCGGTCAATCGGGAAACGACTGCGGATGATGATGCCGTCGTAACCGGATATGATTTTTTCAATTTGTTGTTTGGTGCTATTGTAGTCTTTGTGGTTTTCGAAACCCAAAGTGGAAAGTTGTTCAATCAAAAGGGGGTGGTTGGTGTCGAGGTGAAGAATTTTCATAAAAAATGGAAAATGATAAACAAATATAATCAATCAGAAGGAGACCTCACACCGCTGAGTTTCGGAATTAAAAACAAACCTCACAGGTTTTTTTCCCGATGGCTATCCGGGCTGTGAGGCTTGAGTTTAAAAAATCTTGCGAAGCAACAAATCCACGTCAATCAGTAGAATGCTGAAAACACCCGAAACGATGATTATTTTCAACAGATTGTGTAGCAATACATAGTGTATTTTTGATTTTGATTTCCACAGAAAAACCAACAGCAAAACGAGTATCGCCACACAGCCGTAGTAATACAGATACATATATCCGATTGGGAATCGGTTGACGAGAATGAAGATTACGACAATCGTAACCAAAGATAAAATACTGAAGGCGGCTTTAGATATTTGTTCGCCGTAAACCACCGGTATTGTCCGATAATTTTTCACCAAATCGCCTTTGAGATTTTCGAGGTCTTTGGTTAGTTCGCGCATCAACAGAAATAAAAAAAGTACCGTAGCATGGGCGAAAATAACCTCTTGAAAATTTTTATAATAGACAAACACCGCGAAAAAAGGTGTGATAGTCAAAAATGCAGAAACGAGGTTTCCAATTAACGTCAATTTCTTTAATCGAACGGAATAAATCCAAATCCCAAAGATATAAGCACCAAAGAAAACAGCGGCTCGAAAGGAAACTAAAACAGCTACAAAAACGGCTAAAAAATTGAGTGAAAAATAAGTGAGCAGCCGGCTTCGTTGACTGATGAGCCTTTCCCAAGCGGTGCGGTGCGGACGGTTAATCAAATCTTTTTCGGCATCATAAAAACTGTTGATGATGTAGCCCGAAGCGATGCACAGAGAGGAGGCTACTACCAAAAGGAAAAGTTTCGGATCAAACAAGACTTGCCGGACAGATAAATCGGGTGAAAAAATATAAATTGCGGCTAAGTATTGTGCCAAAGCCAAAACCATGACATTATAGCCCCTGACGACCGCAAACAAACCGAAGATTTTCAGAAGTAACAGTTTGTTTTTTCGAGAAAGCATGAGGCATTAAAAGTTGTAAACTACTTCCAAATGATAGTTTTTGAGTGCTTGTTTTGCGCGCGCTAAGTCCTCTGTAAAACCTAAGATATAGCCACCACCTCCCGACCCACAGAGTTTGAGGTAGTAGGCATTGGTTTCGATTCCTTGTTTCCAAAGTTGGTGAAACTGATTGGGAATCATGGGTTTGAAATTGTCCAACACCACTTTTGACAGCTTTTTGATGTTACCAAACAGCGATTTGACGTCTGCTTTGAGGAAATCATCCACACAGGCATTGGTGTAATGGACAAATTCTTTTTGAAGCATCTCGTTAAACGCGTCTTCTTTGCTATTTTCCATAAAAATCTGCACCATCGGAGCGGTTTCACCCACAATGCCCGAATCCAACAAAAACACGGCTCCCTTGCCTTCTTTCTTTTGTGAAGGTATGCCAGTAGGCTCAATGTTGTCTTTGGAATTGATCAGTATAGGCAGGCTTAGGTAACTGTTGAGCGGATCGAGGCCAGAACTTTTTCCGTGAAAAAAAGATTCCATCTCTGAAAAAATTTGTTTCAGGCGGAGCAGTTTCTCACGAGTAAGGTTTTCTAACACCGTGATTTTATCAAAAGCGTAACGGTCATATATCGCGGCGACCAAAGCACCCGAACTCCCAACGCCATATCCTTGCGGAATACTAGAATCGAAATACATACCTTCGTCCAAATCTTTTCGCAGCGCATCTAAATTGAACCGAACCATATCGGGTAGTGCGGCTTGCAGACCAGCCAAATAATGATAAAACTTCAGCAAACCTTCGGATGATTTTCTGGCAGCTTCCGATTTATTTTTACTTTTTTTTAAGGCACCTTTGTAAAAATTATAGGGAATGGACAAACCTTTCGAATCTTTGATGATACCATACTCGCCAAAAAGCAAAATTTTTGAGTAAAACAAAGGGCCTTTCATAAATTATTTTTTAAGTCACAATCAAAAGTAACAAATTCATTCTTAATAAAATGCAAAATTATAACAATTTTGCCCCGCTTCCAACCTCATCATCTATAAAAGCATTGTTTCTGCAAAAAATCAACAATTCTTTTTGGATAAAATCCATGACTGATTTCTTGTTTGCCTTTGGGTAAAGCATATGTACATTGGCTCCGGCATCGAGCGTGAAGCAAAGCGGCACAGTAGATTGTTTTCTAAAAGCCCATACTTTTTCAATGACTTGAAGCGTTTCGGGTTTCATCAAAATAAAATAGGGTTGCGATGTCATCATCATAGCGTGTAAAGTCAGTGCTTCGCTTTCGGTTATTTTGATAAATTGATCTAAATCGCCGGTTTCCATGGCGATAAGCAATTTGAGTAGATTTTCATTTGCTTGAGTGAACCGTTTTTCGGCAAACGGATGCCCTTGCATCAATTGATGGCCTTGCGAACTCGAAACGGTTTTTTCACCAATGTCTATCAGTAAAATGGTGTCTTGATAATCTAAAAAAACGGGATGAATTTCTATTTCGGGTTTGACACCAAACAAGTCTGAACTCTCTTTAATATACGCGTGTTTCCCCCAAACAACCAAAGGGCCTTCGATGCTTCGACAAGCACTTCCCGAACCCAAACGTGCCAGAAAGGAGGCTTTTTGATTCAAAAAAGATTCGGATAATTGGGGGTTGAGCTTTTTCTCCAACTGCATCAAGCCAAAAGCCAAAGCACCCATGCCACTCGCAGAGGAAGCAATGCCTGAACTGTGCGGAAAGGTATTGTGGGTGTGAATCTCGAAATGGTAGTGTTTGACAAACGGCACATAGGCCTCGGCCAACTCAAAAAACTTCTGAATTTTCGGTTTAAAAGCTTCATTGGGGTTGCCTTCAAAAATCAAATCGAAAGAAACTTTGGGCGAAGGATTCTCGATAAATCTGTAATAGAGCGTGGTGACTGTTTTGGAATGTCTGAGCGTAAAACTCACAGACGGATTGGCGGGAATTTGTACATCGGTTTTTCCCCAATATTTCACCAACGCGATGTTGCTCGGAGCCTCGCAATTGATCACGCCCGAATCGGCGTTTGTTGGAGAATCGGCAGCTATAAAATCTTCAGCTTGCATCATGCGTGAAAGTTTTCGGGCAAAGATAGGGGATTGGGGCGGAAAACTCCGTTTAATTTTGATAAGCAATTCGTACCATTAATTTAGAAACAGATGCAGTTTTTGATGAATAAACCCTCTACAATACCTAAACAAGTTTAGGCCGCCGATAAAGGTGGAAAATGTAAAAAATGAATAGTTTCATAAAACGTTTGGGTTTGGTGATATATTAGATGTTTCTCATGCCCACGTGTTGAAATGGCTGTAACTTGATAATCCGTTTATAGGCTGTCAATAAACCGGCTCATTTCGAAAGTGGAACCGAACAGCTCATCGAACAAGACTACAATGGGTTTTCCTGTGCCATATACTTCATAATAGATAGCGGCATCATCCGATTTCACACAGTTCCCCTTTACCGGATTATTGACTTAGGGTATGGAATTGGGAGGTGTTGCGGATGTTTGCATGAAATGCCTCAACGCTTTTGGGCTATTCGTTTGATTATATGCATCCACAAAAAACAATGCAAAAACAAGCAAAAATAAAAGCGTCAAAATCCTATATTTTAATTCATATATCTGCTTATTAGGCATGGTTTCTTTAAAAGAACGTTTATCATGGTAGAAAAAATTTAATTCATAAATAGCCCGGCACCAAGTTCCGACCCAAGCGTTCCAGGTTTAAGGTGCAAGTAATATTTGCTGGTAGGGTCTTTCACAATTTCTACTTTCCCCTCTTTTTTAATGATGACATCTTTTCCGTATTTCAAAAGTTTTGGATTGGCAGGTGTTCCAAAGCCTGATGCGCCGCCACCTTCATTCACAAAGTGGTTGTACCCAATGACCATGGAGTTTGAAAGATTGAACGTTTTATTGGAATTCTTTTCTTTGTCTAAAACCCAAAAAATCTCGGCATCAGCCACTACATTGTTATAATATCTGAAATCCTTATCTACAGACCATGACCACACCGCCGCTCCATAGATGTTCACAATCAGGTTGTGATGCATTTCAGAATTTTCGGAAGGCGTATCCGAAAACCAAAACACCACAGCATCTTTCACCCCGTAAAACACACAATGATCTACCACCACACCTTGGCCGCTAGCCAAAATAGCCAAATGGTTGGGGGTGGCATGAATATCTCCAATAAATAAGCATTGGGTAACCCTTAGATCATCCAAGTTTAATCCTTCACGGGCTATGGGGTAATTTCGCTTCACCATGCCGTCCTTGGGGCGTTCATGTAAGGGTGAACCCAAAACTCTAAGGCCTTGAATAGTTACATGGCTGGTTTCTATCTGAATTCCATAAGAGGTGCCACCAAGGCCATCTTCATTCCCATAAGGCTTAAAATTCAGTGGCATCGTGGAAATAATTACCGGCATCTTCCCCGGATCCCAACCGGCATCATCGGGCAGAATTTCAGCACGGATGGTAAGTCGCCCTTCTCTGGTAAAGTGCCAGTTAGCCGGATGAAAAGTTACCGTAGCACCTAAGCCATATAAACCTTCGGAAAGAAAAATAGTGATGACTCCTTTACCATTGGCTTGGTTCAAACGGCGTGCTGCCTCAAACAAAGATTTCAGTGGATTTCCCTTTGTTCCGCTGTTATGGTCATTGCCCAACTCCGGGTTTAAATAAATGTTGCCGTCTTTTGGAATGGTATTTTCTTGATACTGTTGTGCAAAAGAAAAATGAGTAATCAATAGCAGCACTAAGCAAACCAATAGCAGCTTGCTTTTAAAGGTTTTGTTCTTTTTCATTTGATGTGATTAAGGTTTTTAATACCTTTCTTTTCTTAATTTTTGATACGGCAAAGTTGCATCGGAAAAGAGATGCGTTCCAATAAACTACATTAAGAAATACTGTTGATGTAGGTTAAGCGTTTGGGTTGGCTTGACGATTGCGCAAGCGGCTTAAAAATTCAGGGGTGATGCCCAAATAAGAGGCTATTTGGGTTTGTGGCAAGCGATTGGTGAGGTGTGGATAGGTTTCCATAAAGGACAAATACCTATTCTCGGCTGTAGAACTGATGTTTTGCAACAACCTAGTTTGGAGCGACACAAAACTGTTTTCAATAAGCACCCTAAAAATACGGTCGAACTTGGGAACATCCGTATAGAGTGCAATAAGATTGTCATAGCTAATTTGCAATACTGTGCTGTCTTCAAGCGCATCGATATTTAATTCGGAAGGTGTTTTTCCGTGAAAACTGCCGAGGTCTAACATCCAACCATTTTCGGCGGCAAACTGAAGGATATGAAAGTTGCCCTTTTCGTCCACTTTATACATCCTTAGGCAACCACTGACCACAAAATTAAACTGCGTACAGACATCACCATTCTGCAACACATACTGCCGTTTTAGGTAAAGCCGTGGTTTGAAAAAATTGATTGCCAACTGTTTTTCCGCAATGCTCAGAGGCATCATCTTTTGGAAGTAATCCAATAATGTTTCCACAGCGTTATGAAATGATTGGTCTTGACTCATTTTTATCACTAAATCTGACACGTTTTGATGAATTGATCGGGAACGTTTTCAATGCGTACTGAAAACATTTTTAATTGATTGGAAATACTTTGCCTTATTCTTTTAAACAAAAAGGCCGTGTAAATCTTCGATGGTCTGTGTCGGATTTTCTGAGCTGAAGACAAAATTTCCCGTTACCAACACATCTGCTCCAGCGTTTACAAGTGCCCGGGCGTTTTCCGCATTTACACCGCCATCAATTTCTATCTTCGTCGTGGCGTGATTCCTGTCGATTATTTTATGCAATTTTTCTATTTTCCGATAGGTGTTTTCGATAAATTTTTGGCCGCCAAAACCGGGATTTACGCTCATCAGGCAAACCAAATCGATGTCTTGAATCACGTCCTCCAATAACTCAACCGCAGTGTGCGGATTGATGGCGACACCCGCTTGCATACCCAATCCGTGGATACCTTGCAAAGTCCGGTGCAGGTGTGGGCAGGCTTCGTAATGAACCGACAAAACGCTTGCTCCCAAATCGGCAAACGTTTTCAAATATCTATCCGGATCGACAATCATCAGATGCACGTCGAGCGGTTTTTTGGCATGTTTGGCAATAGATTTGATGACTGGCATTCCGAAGGAAATGTTGGGCACAAAAACGCCGTCCATCACGTCGAGGTGAAACCAATCGGCTTGGCTTTGGTTGACCATTTCGATATCGCGCTGCAAGTTGGCAAAATCAGCCGCCAAGAGGGAGGGTGCCACTAAAATCTTAGACATAAACTAGAAATTTAAGCAAAGGTAACATATTGATTTAATATGATTCCTAAACCTCATAGGTGTTTTAGAAACCTGTGAGGTTTCTATCGAGTTTATCAACAAAACCGGAGATATTTTCAATATATAACAAGACCCGAAAGGTTTTTAAAACCTTTCGGGTCTAAATGGATTTATATAATTTCCAGAAATATTATCCCAAATACGTTTTCAGGATTTTGCTTCGCGAAGTGTGTTTCAATCTGCGGATGGCTTTTTCTTTGATTTGACGGACGCGTTCGCGGGTCAAATCAAAAGTTTCGCCGATTTCTTCCAAGGTCATCGGGTGTTGGTCTCCCAAACCGAAATAAAGGCGGATAACATCTGCCTCTCGCGGTGTCAAAGTTTCCAAAGCGCGTTCTATTTCTACACGCAAGGATTCATGCAACAACTGCCTATCCGGGTTTGGCGATTCGCCACTGCGGAGTACGTCGTACAGATTGGAATCTTCTCCTTCCACCAAAGGTGCATCCATCGACACGTGACGGCCGGAATTTTTCATGGATTCTTTCACGTCGTTGACGGTCATATCCAATTCTTTGGCAATCTCTTCTGCACTTGGCGGACGCTCGTGAGACTGCTCAAGGAAAGCAAACATTTTGTTGATTTTGTTGATCGAGCCAATTTTGTTGAGCGGCAAACGAACGATACGGGATTGTTCGGCTAAGGCTTGCAATATAGATTGACGAATCCACCACACCGCATATGAAATAAACTTAAAACCACGGGTTTCATCGAATCTTTGGGCTGCTTTGATAAGGCCTAAGTTTCCTTCATTGATCAAATCGGGAAGCGTCAAACCTTGATTTTGGTATTGTTTAGCCACAGACACCACAAAACGGAGGTTGGCTTTGGTTAATTTTTCGAGTGCGCGTTGGTCGCCCGCTTTAATGCGTTGGGCCAATTCTACCTCTTCGTCAGCTGTAATCAAATCTACTTTTCCGATTTCTTGAAGATACTTGTCTAAGGAAGCGGTTTCGCGATTGGTTACCTGCTTGGTGATTTTTAATTGTCTCATGGAATTAAAAAAACATTTTTTGGGTTCAGTAGGTTTTACGTAAAGCGGTTTCTAAATGTTACAAAATGTTTTATAAAAAGTTGAAAATAATTTTTTTTGTTATTGTCAGGTAAATTTTAAATCAATTTTTTGAATCCCCTTAATCGCTTGATTTGCATAATATATTGCCTTGACGAGAGCCACTCAATTTGGCTAAAGCCGAGATGTTCACCATTCTATTTTGGTTGGCTTTAGCCAACCGCAATTGAATCAGTACGGTATTAATTGCAATTGCTTTTAAGCAACTGATATAGGCTACAATGGAGTAGCTAGCTTTAGCCAAATATAAGCTTGCTGTTTGAAAATATAAATTAGTTGACAGTCTTTTTTGGCATCGGAAATCAAAAATTAATTGAGCTATTGAAAATGAAATTCCCAGTTAATTATTTTCACCGGACAGCGATGTAATTTTTTAGAAAAAGGCCTCATATCTCCAGCACTTTGGGGTTGAAGTCCTTTTAGGCCCGACCGTTCAAGAAAAAAATAGCATTCTTCAAATATCAACTTATCTTTGCAAAAAAAAAGAATATGCGCCATCTTTTGGCTTTGATCAGGCAAAACGGAAACTTGCTTTTGTTCGGATTCCTGCTTACCTGTTTTTCCGGTTTCGGACAGACGTTTTTTGTGTCGTTGTTCGTCCCATATATCCAAAAATATTTTCAACTTTCCGACAGCTTGTTCAGTTCTTTTTACGCGATTGCCACTTTGATGAGTGCAGCCATGCTTACGTGGGCAGGCCGGTTTATCGACACAGTCCGACTGCCAAAATTTACCATCCGCGTGATGACAGGGCTTGCCTTTTCATTAATTTTCTTGTCGCAAGCCTATTTTTTCCCGATGCTGATTGTCGGATTGTTCGGGATACGTCTTTTCGGACAGGGTTTGATGACACATACTTCACTGACATCCATGGGTAAGTTTTTTGATTTCGACCGCGGGAAAGCTATTAGTATTGCAGCTTTGGGGCATCCAGCTGGAGAAGCCGTCTTCCCGATTGTTTTTGTGTCGTTGATAGGCGCGATTGGCTGGCGGTATAGTTTGGTGGTCGCAGGATTGCTGGTTTTTATGTTGATTCCTTTGGTCTTATATTTTTTATTTAAGGAGAATCAATATGCAAAGCTTAAATTATTTTTGCCTTCACCGAAAAAAAGTGAGGCTGAAGTAAACGCTTCCAAACCCTGGAATGTTTTTAAATCAAGGGCGTTTTTGATTTTGGCTCCAAGCAATTTTGCTTCGGCGAGCATCGGGACTGCTTTCATCTTTTTTCAACTCAAAATTGGTGCGGAAAGAGGTTGGTCGCCTACTTGGATGGCGGGAAGTTTTGCCGCTTATGCTATAGCCGGCGCCACCGGGTCAATCGTTGGCGGTTTGCTGACCGACCGGTTTTCAGCCAAAAAAATGTATCCAATCATCTTATTGCCTTTTCTCACAGGTTTGACTGCTTTTTATTTCATCGACTCGCCTTGGGTTTATCCGTTGTTTTTGGCGGGTATCGGTATGACCAACGGATTTAGCAACACGGTGAAAAACTCAGCTTTGGCTGAAATGTACGGAATTGCCTTTTTGGGTTCGGTGCGAAGTGTTTTTATCACAGTGATGATATTTTCAACTGCCATCGGACCGGTTTTGTTCGGATTTTTGTTTGATCTCGGCTTCACCTTTCATCGATTGATTTTATTTTCTATGGTTGCTATGGTTTTAAGTTCGATAAATTCATTGCGTATCTTTCGCATTTAATTTCTTCTCATGGATGATTCTTTGACACGCCTCAATAAATTTTTAAGTGTATCAGGCTTTTGCTCCAGGCGGCAGGCGGATAAGCTCATAGAAGAAAAACGAATCACCGTCAATGGGAAACTACCTGAATTAGGCACGAAAGTAAGCGTGGCTGACCTTGTTGCCGTGGACGGAAAACCAATCGCCCAACAAAAGAAAGAAAACATCTATTTGGCATTCAACAAACCTGTAGGGATAGAATGTACAACCAATGAAAAAGTAAAAAATAACATCATCTCTTTTATCAATTACCCAAAAAGAATTTTTCCGATTGGCAGATTAGATAAAAACAGCGAAGGGCTTATTTTATTGACAGATGATGGTGATATCGTCAATAAAATATCACGTGCTGCAAACTTTCACGAGAAAGAATACCTTGTGACAGTCAACAAAATGGTTACGCCGGATTTCATTCAAAAAATGAGCCAAGGAGTACCGATTCTCAATACGGTAACCCGAAAATGCAAGGTTGAAAAAGTAAACGACTACAGCTTCAAAATCGTTTTGACGCAAGGATTGAATAGGCAAATTCGCCGGATGTGCGAATATTTCGATTACGAAGTCATCAAATTAAGGCGCATACGTATTATGAATATTCTTCTTGACGTGCCGTTAGGTAAATACCGCTTGCTTCGGGAAGAAGAAATCGAGCTGTTGAATCGTTGAGTGATTTTGCTTTGTTGATTAAGCAACCTATTATCCTACATTTAAGATGCGGGCTTTGAGCAAAGTTTTCAACATCAGTTTATTAGTCATTTTCCTCTAATGCCTCTCCCCCATGTTGTTCGGCTAATTTTCGTTCTAACTCAGCTTGAAACTCTTCCATCACCGGTTTGACGGTTTCTTCAGGCAAATCAGCGATTCTTAAATACATCAATCCGTCAACCGAGTTGTTAAACAAGGGATCTACATTGAAAGCAACCAATTTGGCGTTTTGTTTGACATATTTCTTCAAAAGAACGGGAAGGCGGAGTGTGCCGGGCTCGAGTTCATCAATCAAACGGTCAAATTTGTTGAGATCGGCTTCCGTTTCGTCAAACACAAAATCTTTATCTGCGTCTTCCAAATTGACTTTAAATTCTTTTTTCGGGTGGACGTATTGTGCGATATACGGATCGTAGTAATGCGATTTCATAAACTGTATCATCAACGATTTTGAAAAGTTTGAAAAACGGTTGCTGATGCTCACACCCCCCATCAAAAATTTGTGTTCGGGATTGCGAAGTGCTGTATGAATGATGCCACGCCAAAGCAAAAACAAAGGCATGGGTTTCTGTTGGTATTCGGAAATGATAAACGCGCGCCCCATCTCTATGGTTTGTCTCATCATACCGTAGAGTTCGGGTTCAAAACGAAACAAATCTTGGCAATAAAACCCGTTGATGCCATATTTGGCAAATATCTCGCTACCCAATCCCATCCGATAGGCACCAACTATTTTTTGGGTTTCATTATCCCACAAAAACAAATGATGATAGTAGGTGTCAAACGCGTCTAAATCGATGGCTTGGTTAGTTCCCTCACCAATTTCCCGGAAGGTAATTTCGCGCAGGCGGCCAATTTCCCTCAAAATTTTCGGGATTTGAATTGCCTCAGCAAGAAAAACTTCATAATTCTTACTCGCCAACAATCTTGTACCCAAAGCCCGGATCAAATCGACTTCCTGAATGATGCTTTTTTGGTCGATGGGTTTGATGATTTTTTTGGGTGGTTTGGGTATTTTGAGTTTGTTTTTCAGATTGAAACGCTCTTTTTCAAATGGTTTTGCTAACAAGTAGGTTTTTCTTCTCAAAAAGCCCGAATAAGCACCAATTGAATCGATTTCATCTTGACTGTCAACACCAATTGGTCTTCCGATGCGAACGTGAATAACCCTGTTTTTTTGTGAAAGCAATTCTGAAGGTAGTTTGGCCGTACGAAGCAGGTCGCTGATTTGTGACAAAAAGTAAAATGTCTTGCTGTTTTTGGCATGAAAATAAATTGGCACCACCGGAACTCTGGCTTTTTTTATCAGTTTGATGGCTGTTTCTTCCCAAGGTTTGTCGACCAATAATTTTCCATCGCGATAGGTTGAGACCTCGCCGGCAGGGAATATACCCAACGGTTTGCCGTCTTGCAGGTGTTGCAAAGCAGTCTTAAAGCCCATGAAACTCGATTTGGCATCTTTCCGGTCTTCAAATGGGTTGACCGGCAGTATTTTATCTTTAAGGGGTTCAATCCGTTGCAACAAAAAATTTCCGATGATTTTAAAGTCGCTTCTTTTTTCGAGCATCAAATGCAGGAGCAAAATTCCGTCGATACCGCCGAGCGGATGGTTAGAAACCGTGATAAAAGGGCCTTCTTTTGGGAGCCGTTTGAAATCTTCTTCCGGAATATCAAAATTGATTTGAAATTCATTCATCAAACTCTGCAAACACGCTTCGGCATCCAAATGCTTGTTGCGGTTGTATATTTTGTTGAGGGTCGATATTTTCAATATTTTCATCAAAACCCATCCCAAGAAAGTTCCGATAAACCTGTATTTATCTACCTTGATGGCTTTGGCAATTTCTTTGGGTGTGACTAAGGACATGGTTGGTTTGAGGTTTATACAAAAATACACAAAAATAAAGCGCGTTGATTCATCCTGCTAAAAGTTTGACGCAACCCGCAACAAAACCAATCTTCCGGAGGCCAGAAAACGCACCTTATAAATAACTCAATCACCGTTTTGCACAACCATTTGCATGGTTTCCGCCGTCAGCTGTTTGAGCAACACATTGTGTCCGTTGTCTAAACTCTTGATGCTCTTTTCATCATAGTGTCGAATGGTGTAAAGTGAAACATTGTCGTAGCAAGTGACCTTAAATTTGCCTCTCAACCGCGCCAATAATTCTTCCAAATGATTGAATTTGTTGTCCACACACACCGAAAAACTGATGGCAGAGTTTTGAATCACATCTACTTTCATTTTATAATCTGCCAGTAAGCCAAAAATTTCGCGGATGTTGTCTTCTACAATAAAAGAAAAATCGAGAGAAGAAAGGGAAATAAGCACTTGGCTTTTTTTGACGATAAAACAAGGCACGTTGGGAATCAACGTCTGGCCTTTTCTCACCGAGGTCCCTTCATTTTCGGGGTTGATAAACGATTTCACAAAAAGTGGGATTTCTTTTCGCTGAAGCGGTTGCAAAGTCTTTGGATGGATAACGGACGCGCCGTAAAAAGCCAATTCGATGGCTTCCTGATAGGAAATTTGATGCAATAGGGTTGCGTTCTCAAAATACCTCGGGTCGGCATTGAGCACACCGGGTACGTCTTTCCATATGGTCACGCCTTCGGCATTTAAGCAATAAGCGAAAATGGCCGCGGTATAATCCGAACCTTCCCTGCCCAAACTCGTGGTAAAAGAATTTGAATCGGAACCTAAGAATCCTTGAGTGATATAGAGTTTGTTTTTTTGTATTGATTTTGATACATTTTGTTGGGTCAATTCCCAGTTTACGTTGGCATCTCTGAAATTGCTGTCAGTTTTGATTAATTCCCGGACATCGACCCAATCATTTGACAACCCGGCATGATTGAGGTAATAACTGACAATGGTGGTAGAAACTAATTCCCCATAACCAATCACTTGATCGTAAACAAAGCTGTGCTCGGGAGACTTATTTCTTTCCAACAAACCTTTGAGCTCGTCGAACAACTGGTAAATCCTACCAAAAACTGGATGCCCGTCGTCCTCAAAAAGATCCAAGGCAACTTGGTTGTGATATTTTACAACATCCTGAATGCTGCTTTGAAGCTCCTCAGTTTTATGAAAATAATTATGAATAATGATTTCCAGCGCATTGGTTGTTTTTCCCATGGCAGAAATGACCAAAAGGGTGTTTTCATGCCCAGTTTTATGCAAAACCGAGTGCAGATTGCGAACGCCTGCTGCATCTTTGACAGAGGCTCCGCCAAACTTGAATATTCTCATTTTCTATTTTGAATTTTTCATAATGGTTTGGTTATCTATTTGTACCAAGTGCCAGTCTCTCAAAATAGACGCACCATATTTTTCGTAAAAATCAATCGCGTTTTGATTCCAGTCTAGAACAACCCATTCGGCACGGCGGACACCTTGTTTTTTCACTTCTTCCAAAAAAGATTCGAAAAGTAATTTGCCAATTCCCGTTCCCCTATTTGCTTGTTTGACAATCAAATCTTCGAGGTGGATGGTTTTCCCTTTCCAAGTAGAATAGCGATAGTAATAAAGAGCCATGCCCACAATGCCGTTTTTGGTTTCGGCGACAAGTGCTTCAAAAGCCGGGTTTTCACCAAAACCATCTTGAAGTAATTCTTCCTCAGTGACTTCAACGGCATGCGGTTCGCGTTCAAACACTGCCAATTCGCGAATGAGATTGAGTATCTCCGGTACATCTTTGGTGGTTGCTTTTCTTATTTTTACAAACATTTTTTTACAAATAAAACACAAAGTTAAATTACAATATACAATCGACCATAAATTTTAAATATTATAACAAATTATCCGATATTTGTAATCAAATTTACAATCTATGGCGTTTCAAAATCAAACTTTGGGTGAGTTTATCATTGAAAATCAATCTGCTTTCTCTTTTTCGACCGGAGAACTCTCGCGGCTCATTAATTCCATCCGCCTAGCTGCAAAAGTAGTTAATCATGAAGTAAATAAAGCGGGCCTTGTGGATATTATCGGGAGTTCGGGGAATATAAATGTACAAGGAGAGAGCCAGCAGAAACTCGATGTGTTTGCCAATGAAATTTTCATCAAAACGCTGACCCATCGTGAAATTGTCTGTGGGATAGCTTCTGAAGAGTGCGATGATTTCCTTCGGGTGGAAGGCAACACGGAATCTTCAAATAACCACTACGTGGTGTTGATGGATCCGTTGGATGGCTCGTCCAACATTGATGTAAATGTATCGGTGGGAACTATTTTCTCCATTTACAGACGCGTTTCTTCTGCGGGAACACCGGTTGTTTTGGAAGATTTTTTGCAACCGGGAAATCGCCAAGTTGCTGCCGGATATGTTATTTACGGGACTTCGACCATGTTGGTTTACACCACCGGCCACGGCGTGAACGGGTTTACACTCAATCCGGCCATCGGAACTTTTTATCTTTCACACCCCAACATCCGCATTCCTGAAAACGGCCAGATTTATTCAGTGAATGAAGGCAATTACATACACTTCCCTCAGGGTGTAAAAAACTACATCAAATATTGCCAAGAGGAAAAAGAAAACAGACCTTATACTTCGCGTTACATCGGTTCTTTGGTGTCGGACATTCACCGAAACATGATCAAAGGCGGTATTTATTTGTATCCGCAAACGTCTGCTTCGCCAAACGGGAAATTGCGTTTGCTCTACGAATGCAACCCGATGGCATTTGTGGTGGAACAAGCCGGTGGAGAAGCTTCTGACGGAGGGCAACGCATTTTGGACATCATCCCGGGCGAATTGCACCAACGGACTCCGTTTTATTGTGGGAGCAAAAACATGGTCGCCAAACTTTTGGAATATGTTGCGTAAGCTGGCAATCTGTTTTTCTTTTACAATTTAGTACCTTTGCCTAAACCACTTAATTTATATGAGCTTTTGGCGTGTTCTGTTAGCCATTTTTTTTCCGCCTCTCTCGGTCATCGATAAGGGCTGTGGATCGGTTTTGATTGTTTTTATATTAACAATTGCCGGGTGGATTCCGGGTGTAATCGCCGCGCTCATCATCCTGAACAATCCGAACCGATGAAAAATACGAATATACAATTTGCAGACCTCGGATTAAAATCTTATCAATCCGCTTGGGATATTCAAGAAAGTTTGTTTAAAAAAACGGTAGATATCAAAATTTCCAATCGAAGAAATCAGACCGGGCACACCACGCCTAACTATCTTCTTTTTGTGTCACATCCGCACGTTTACACCTTAGGGAAAAGCGGTGACCAAGCAAACTTATTGGTCAATATGCAGCAGCTTGAAAAAATGGAGGCTACTTTTTTCAAAACCAATCGCGGTGGCGACATCACTTACCACGGACCAGGACAAATCGTTGGTTACCCAATATTGGATTTAGACAATTTTTTTACGGACATCCATAAATATCTCCGATACCTCGAAGAGGTTATTATTTTAACATTAAACGATTACGGGCTGAAAGGTGAGCGAAGCCCCGGTGAAACAGGCGTTTGGTTGGATGTAGGCACTCCTTTTGCCAGAAAAATTTGCGCGATGGGCGTACGTGCTTCCCGTTGGGTAACCATGCATGGTTTTGCGCTGAACGTCAATACCGACCTCAGCTATTTCAGCGCCATTATCCCGTGCGGAATAAAAGGAAAGGGCGTAACTTCTTTGGTGAAAGAACTAAAAAAAGAAGTACCGGTTGAAGAAGTCAAAGAGAAACTTTTAAAGCATTTTACGAAGGTTTTTGAAGCAGAATTAACAGAGTTTTCCGAAGAAATCTTATTTTCAGAAATCGAAAACTAATTGTTCTGGCAGCAATCGAAAAGATTTTCTGTGATGTGGCGTGACGCCATATTTTCGGATAGCATCGCGGTGCGCTTGGGTCGGATAGCCTTTGTTTTGCGCCCAATGGTAAACCGGAAAATCTTTGTGTAGTTTTTCCATCAACTCATCCCGGTAGGTTTTGGCCAAGACAGAAGCTGCGGCTATGTTCAAATATTTTGCATCTCCCCTGATGAAACATTCATGTTCAATGTCTTGATAAGGCTTGAACCGGTTGCCATCCACCATGATGAATCCGGGTTGTGGGATCAATTGGGCAATACTGAGATGCATCCCCAAAATGGAGGCATTTAGTATGTTGATTTCATCTATTTTTTCGGGAGAAACTTCTGCAATTCCATAGCTGACAGCTTCCTTGAGAATGATGTCCCGCAACAGCAACCTGTTTTTCTGCGTCATTTGTTTGGAGTCATTTAGTATTTTATTGGAGAAATTATCGGGCAAAATCACCGCAGTAGCAACCACCGGCCCGGCCAAACACCCTCTTCCGGCTTCATCGGTACCGCAGGTGAGCAAATTTGTTAAGTAGTTATTTGTTAACATAATAAAAAGTTAAACTAAAAAAAATAAGTCTAAACAAAAAACCATATGTTATTTATTATCAACATAATATAAAATAACATGAACTAATACATGTTTATAAATTAACATTTAACAGTAAAATTATTGTAAAATTATTTAAGTTTGCTCGAGTTTAACTAAAAACAAATTTAAAATGATTGTAAAATTTACCAAACTGTCGTTGGTTTTGCTGTTTACTTTATCGTTGTCAGCATTTTCTCAACAAAAGACCGTTTCGGGAAAAGTTGTCGATAACATAGGAGCACCTCTACCAGGTGTAAGTGTGTTAGTTAAAGGCACTAATACCGGAACACAAACTGATTTTGACGGGAACTATTCGATCAATGTTTCTCAGGGTCAGGTTTTAATATTTAGGTACATTGGGTTTAAAACCCAAGAAATTAGTATTGGGGAATCAAACACTGTTAATCTGCGATTAGAGGAGGATACCCAAGCTCTTTCTGAAGTTGTGGTAATCGGTTTTGGTGAAAAATCGAGAAAATCCCTTACAACATCTGTTTCGTCTGCCAAGATGGAAGACATAAAAGGGATTGCAACTTCAACCGTTACCGGTGCTTTGCAGGGTTCAGTGACAGGTCTTCAAGTGAACCAAAATTCAGGAACTCCTGGCGCAGGTTTTTCAGTAAGGGTTCGCGGGTCGAGTTCTATTGCGGGTTCAAACGAGCCGCTTTACGTTGTTGACGGTATTCCAATTTTTTCAGGTGCAATTGGGGACAACGGTTTCGGTGGACAAGATAATGACGTACTTTCATCTATCAACTTTGCCGATGTTTCTTCTATTGAGGTACTAAAAGACGCATCAGCTTCTGCCATTTATGGTTCACGAGGTGCTAATGGTGTTGTATTGATTACTACCAAACGTGGTAAATCTGGTAAAGTATCGGTCGAAGTGAATTCCTATTATGGATTTCAGGAAGAAATTGATCGTTATAATATAATGACAACGGGAGAATACTTTCGTTTTGCAGATACTGCGTTAGCAGGTAGTTTTCCTACCATTCCAGCATTTGCATCTCGAGGTGCCTTTACTGGAATTAATCAATTTGCAGCTCAAGGATTTACAGATCCTACCGATCAAGCACAACTGGAAGCTTTTTATGCTCTTTCTTTTGGTGATAATTTCGTTAATGAAATACATAAACCGGGAAATATTGAAGTTAAGCAAACTGATGTTAGTGTTTCGGGTGGAAATGAGAAAGCAACGTTCTATGCAAACTTTACTGATTTTAAGCAAGAGGGTGTTATCTATGGTCAAGAATTTGACAGAAGATCTTTACGCTTGAATGTTGATTTTAAACCAACTGATAAATTTAACTTAGATGCCGGCATCAGTATCACAGAAGCTGACAACTCTCGAATCAATAGTGATAACAATATATTCGGTGCATTTGCAACCTCCGTATTGGAAACTCCGGGAGCTACGTTAAGAGACGAATTAGGAAATTTTACGCCTCCGACCGATTTTTCATTTTCAAATCCACTACAAAACGCTTTAGAGGATGATTCAGACGAACGTACATTCAGGGTTTTGACAAATATGGGTATGCGATACTTCATCAATGATCACTTTAATGTATATGGTAGATTATCACTTGACCGTTTGGATTTTAAATCAACTCGACGTTTTTCTCCAAATTCCGCGCAAGGACTAGGGGCTAATGGTGAAATATTCAAGGAAATCCTTTTGGTTAACAACTGGAATGGACTGGGAACTATTAACTATCGCCAAAAATTTGGCGAATTCGATGTCACAGCTTTAGCCGGTTTCTCATTTGAAGGTGTCAATACCGATCAAACAGAAGTAGATAGACAAAATTTCCCTTTTGGGTTTAAATCTGTTTTAAATGGCGCAACTGTTATTCAAGGGGACAATTTTATAACTGAAAACAAACTGTTTTCTTACTTTGGCCGTGCCGGTGTAAGCTATAAAGACAAATTATTCTTTGAAGGTACACTTAGAGCTGATGCGTCATCCAGATTTGGAAATGGCAATCAAACTGGATATTTCCCTGCAGTTTCAGGTGCTTACGTTCTCTCTGAAGACAGTTGGTTTAAAAATAATATTGTTACCAGCATGAAAACAAGAGTTTCGTGGGGTCAAACTGGAAACCAGTCAGGTATTGGAAACTTTGATTCATTCTTTTTGACAGGTTCAGTTGATTTCGCAGGAACACCTGGAAATGCAATAGTCCAGTTGGCTAATCCCGATTTGAAATGGGAGACGACAACTCAAACAGATTTTGGTGTCGATTTAACTTTATTTGGTAAAATCGATATAACTTATGATTACTATAGAAAAGACACCGAAGATTTGCTTCTTAATAGACCTTTGAGAAACTCATCAGGTTTCACTACCATTACTGAAAACGTAGGCGAAATGGAGAATAGAGGTCATGAGCTTAGTATCAATGCAAGAATTTTTGAAGGTCAATTCAAGTGGAATAGCCAATTTCAAATTTCGTGGAACTCTAATGAGGTCACTAAGTTAACCAGAGATGCCAATGGTGAGTTTATCCCAATTGACTCAGGATTTGCATCCAGAACTGCTGTGGGTCAAGCCTTGGGTGCATTCTTTGGACTGAAAGCGGATGGTTTATATCAAACTTTAGATGAAATTCCTGCTGCTGTTCAAGCAAGAGGTATTCGACCAGGTGATATTAAATTTATCGATATTAATGGCGACGGGAATATCACTGCAGATGACAGGACTTTTATTGGAAATCCAAATCCAGGTGCAATAGGTAACTTCAGAAATTCGTTTTCTTGGAAAGGATTTGATTTATCTGCTAATTTTCAATTCGAAATTCAAAAAGATATATTTAATGCAACAAGACAATTTGCCGGAGCGACAGGTAGTGCTGGTTTCAACAAATTCAAAAGTGAAACCAACTTCTGGACACCAACAAACACCAATACAAATGTTCCTGCGCCGCGATTTGGCTCCGCCCAATCATTTAACAATCAAGACTCTGACTTTTTTGTCGAAGAAGGAGATTACTTGAGACTTAAAGAAATTGTAATCGGGTACACACTCCCAAAAGATTGGACAGGTGACAAATATTCACTTCGTGTATACGTTGGTGGAGACAACCTTTACACCGAAACTGACTATAGTGGGTTAGATCCTGAAATAAATACCTTTGGTTCTGCTAATGTATCAAGAGGTACTGATTTCTTTACTCAAGGATTAAACAAAACTGTAAAGATTGGTTTTAACCTTAAATTTTAAAATAACACACGATGAAAAAATTTAATAAATTAAGTTTAATATTTCTTTCAGTACTTGTTTTTTCTTGTGCTGATGAATTTGTAGACACCGAACCCCAACTAAACCTTCCTGGTGAGCAGCAAATAACTAACATCAACACTGCTACCGATGCTCTAAACGGTCTTTACGGAGGTTTGCAATCAGCTTCTATATATTCTGGTGATTATATCTTTTTGACAGGTTTATTCGCCGACGAATACAGACACTCTGGCTCATTCCCTTCTTTTGCTGAGGTTGGATCAAATGACCCTAGTATAAACAACATAGATGTCCAACAAATTTGGACTGCTCACTATAGTGCAATTTTTAGGGCAAATCGAATTATAGAACTAGTACCCGGTTTAACCAATATAGATCAATCAGATAGAGATATCATAACTGGACAAGCTTTGGGTATTAGAGCTCAACTCTACTTCAATTTAGTTCGTATGTATGGTGGCGTGCCACTTGTTACTAAAGCTCCGCTTTCTTCCTCAGAAATTGTGAGTACTGATGCTCCTAGGGAGACAACTCAAGTGATTTTTACGCAAATAAATTCAGATCTCAATCAAGCAATTTCTTTAATGAATGGTTTTGATCAATCTACTTATGCATTTAATAACTCGGCAGCCAAAACGCTTAAGGCACATGTCTTATTTGAGCAAGGTCAATATCCACAAGCAAAACCTTTTATCGAAGATGTTTTAAATAGTGGAAATTTTGATTTGGCTACTTCTTACGCCAGCCTTTTTGGAGACCCTGCTAACGGAACGGTTGCAAATTCTACTGAGACCATTTTTGCAATTAAATTTACTGCAACAGATGGTAATGGAATGGGATTCTTCTTCAACAATTCTAGGGGTGGACGATTTGAGGTTGCTCCATCAAGCTTTTTATTAAGTGCCTTTGAGCCAGGTGACCAAAGAAGAGGATTAATTGTTCCAACCGGTACAAATTTTCAAATAGAAAAATACAGTCGCCCAGGAGATGGAGCAGATGATACATACGTGTACCGCTTCGCTGATGTTGTATTGCTTTACGCAGAAGTTTTGGCTCGTGAAAACAATTTTATAGATGCTAGTTTTGTCTTAAATATAGTAAGACAACGTGCACGTTTAAGTGATGTGACACTTAATGCGAGCAATTTTATTGATATAATAGCTCATGAACGATTTGTTGAGTTATATGCTGAAGGTAGTTCAGATCGATACAACACAACCAAAAGATTAGGTTTATTGGATAACATCATTCAATTAAAACCTAATGCTGTATTTAATCCTGTAAGACAAAACTTGTTTCCAATTCCTCAACAAGAAATTGAAAGAAACCCAGCAATTTCATCTGCTGATCAAAATCCAGGTTACTAAAGTTAATTACTTTTAATATAAAGGCTGTTTGATTTTTCAAGCAGCCTTTTTTTTAGCTTTCAAAGATTATATTATACATCCAAATAATGTATTTTTGCTGTTATTCTCAACTCAAGTGAAAGTCAGCTCAACCGCATGAAAGTAAATAGCCTGAAATATATTTTGACAGTTATAGTACTATGTTTAGCAACTGTTGATGTGTATTCACAACTTCCCGGTTTAGGCAACCGCCGATTTGGAGGAAACACCGGGCAACAAACCGAAACCAAGCGCGGTGAATTGAGAAAACAAAAGATGGCGCTCGAAAAACCGGATATTACACTTTACAAGATTATTTCGCACGGCTACGACACCACTTACGTCGATACAAGTTTGACAATCTTGAAAGATTACAAACTCAACTACAAACGAAAAGACAATTTTGAACTTTTGGAATTCCCAAACATCGGGCAGCCCTACAACGAATTGGCATACGACTTCAGCCACGCGGATGCTTTTCCGAGCATGGGTTTCAGAACAAAACACCAAAATTATCTGGAAGTAGAAGACATCAATTATTATGAGGTGCCCACCCCTTTTTCCGATTTGATGTACAAATCAGTATTCGAACAGGGTCAAATCTTGGACGCACTCATCACGCTCAACACCTCACGCCGGTTCAATTTTTCAATTGCCTACAAAGGTTTGCGCTCTCTGGGTAATTTTCAGCACATCGAAACCAGCAACGGGCTGTTCCGTTTCACGTTTAATTACCGGACGAAAAGCAACCGGTACAAGGCGCGGTTTCATTTGGTGGCGCACGATTTCAAATCGGATGAAAACGGTGGGCTCACACCCCAAGGACTGTTGGATTTTGAAGGTGACACACCCCAGTTTCAAGACCGTGGCAGGTTGCCGGTCAACTTTCAAGATGCCGAGAGTTTTATCGACGGGAAACGGGGATATTTGGAACAGGAGTACGCGCTTTTTAACGTCAAAAAAGATAGTTTAAAAGTCGGCGGTTTCAAAATTGGGCATGTGTTTAAGGCAGAAGGTAAGTTTTATAAGTTTGATCAAGATCAAGCCAATGCTTTTTTTGGTGATTCTTTCACGCCGGTTGTCAAAGACCGCGTCGATCAAAATGAAGTAGTTAACCAATTTTCAATTGCTTACGATCATCCCAAATACGGTTATCTAAAAGGAAAAATCAGTCATACCAATTATTTCTACGGATACAACTCCGTTGTGTTTTTTGAGGATAGGACTATCAAAAACGAACTAAAAGGCGACATCATTTCAGCCGGTGGCGAATGGAAAAAAAGATTTGGTAAAATCGACATGAAAGCCGATGCCTTGCTGAATATTACAGGCGATTACGACGGTAATTATCTGAAAGCCGAAGCAGCTTATGCAATTGACAGCCTCTCTGTTGTGAAAGTTTCCTTTTTGACAAACTCGAAAGCACCGGATTTCACAGCCCAACTTTTCCAGAGTGACTATATGTTTTATAACTGGGAAAATAATTTTTCTAATACCAAAACGCAAAATATTAGCTTAAACCTGACTTCAAAAAAATGGGCAGATGTTAGCGTGAGTGCCACACGAATTCAAGATTATATATATTACGCCAATACTACCAATGAAGAAAACGTGCAGTTGGTTCGCCCGTTTCAAGCCGGTGAAGACATCAGTTATATCAAAATCAAAGCGTTTAAAGAATTTAAATATTGGAAATTAGCCTTGGCCAACACCCTGCTCTATCAAAATGTATCGCAAGGGGAACAATTTCTTCGGGTTCCGGATTTTATTTCCAGAAATACATTTTATTATACTGACAAAGTCTTTAAAAAAGCCTTGTTTATTCAAACCGGATTTACAATCAACTATTTTTCAGACTATTTAGCCAACGAATACAATCCTGTCCTAGGCGAGTTTTTTATTCAAGATAAAAAAGAAATAGGATTCCCACGCCTCGACTTCTTCATCAACTTCAAAGTCCGCCAAGCACGCATTTTCTTCAAATACGAAAATATCAGCCCGAGTACGGACGGCTTTTCTTCTCCTACCAATCCTTATCGCGACACCAAACTCAGATTTGGCATCGTGTGGAATTTCTTCTCGTAATTTGTTGATTAATTAAAGAACTTTAAGTGATTTATCCATTTGGATAAACGAACGCTCTTTTCGAACAAAAAACAATTCATAAATAAACCAACTGTAAACCATTCCATACTCGATTGCCAACAACCAAAAATTCTCTTTAAAATCCGGATTCGAATAGGCAAAATAGCTAAACATGACGACAAGTGTCCAAACCAACGGATAGCGAAAACGTGTAAAAATTGAAAGAATCAAGAGCACTGCCACATACCATGGGTGCACAACCGTCGCAGTAAAATAATAGACAGATATGGCCAACAACATCGAAACAACAACTTGCTGAAACGTCTTGTTTTTTCTGAAAAAAGCAATCGCCAAAACAATTCCAAGCACGACAAAAGGCGCAATCATCCCAAACGTGCGGATGATGTTGTATCCCTTTGACTGATAGCCTATCCAACGGATAATATAGAAAATGCTTGCGTTGAACTCGAAGTTATTGAAATACATGGTCAGACTGGTAAAATAAAATGTCAATAATTCGCCAGACAAAAATGGAAGGTATAGCAGCCCGAAACTAAGCCCTGCCAAACTACCAAATACAAGAAACTTTTTCCAACCTAAATAATTGAATATTAATGGGATAAAAATCAATGAAATCAATTTGACCGAGGCCGAAAAACCAAACAACACGGCAGCAGCCTTCCATTTTCCGGAGAGGATCAGGTAAAACCCCCACAGCAACAGACAAATCATCATGCCTTCGAAATGTAAATTTCCGGTCATTTCGATGATGATAAACGGATTGATTAAAAACCAAAAGATGTGATGCGTAGGAAGTTGTAGGCGCTCGAGAATTTTTTTGCCAAAATACAGCGTTCCCAAATCGGCGAAAATGAGGATAAACCGCATCCACGCAACGGCTCCAAAGATACTGTTTGAAAGCAGGCTCGATAGCAGAAATACAAATTGATTGAGTGGTGGATAAACCGTATAGTGGCTACCGTTGAGTTCGCCCATTCCCCTGTACAATTCCTCTGCCTGAGCGATCGGATAAATGCCCGACCGAATGAAATTTTGGGGTGAAGTCAAATACGGATTCAAGCCTTCAGCAACCATACGCCCGTCCCATATAAAACGGAAATAGTCTTGAGACAAGTTTGGGGTTGCCAACAGGAAAATCAAGCGGAATAGCACCGCGAGCAGTGTCAAAAAGGCAAAATTGTTTTTTGCAATTTGAACGATTTTGTAGAAGAAGAAAAACAAAGCTCCGTAGAGCATGATGAGTTTTGGAAAGTCGGTGCGTTGCAAATCATAAGCAAAACTCAGGTAAAAAAATACGCTCGATAACGAGATAATGAAAAGGAAAGGTTGTTTTTTTACAAACCCAATCACGCCTTAGAGGTTATCGATTTTACAAAGACAAAACCAAAACCAACAAAAAGCATCAAGTGAAATGGAAACAAACCGAAGTCGCCATTTTTACCAACGGTAAAAGCACTCCACATACCAAATAAAAAATACAACATCAAAAGTCCTTCCAGAATTACATTTTTGGATATGTTCTTAGCGATGTATTTGTTTCCTTTCCATTTGTCTTTGAGCGAATTAATATTAAACTTAGGCGTACGGACAAATTCGCTCTTTTTGCCGATGTGGCCTTCTATCACTGCCAACGAATTGTGCAACGAGAATCCCATTGCGATTCCGTAAAAGGTAATGAATTCGCCACTGTATTTGATGAAACTCCACAAACCGCCTCCGTGGGTACTTTTGTAGGTAAACCAATAGCAAGTGAATAAAATGATGGTAGTCAGAATAAAAAAGGAGGTTACATAAAAGTAATTTGCCAAGTGCCCAAAAGTATTTTTGATGTACAACATCGGGATACTTAAAATGGCTACAATCAACACATTCAAGAACATGGTGCTGTTGAGCAAATGCAAAATCCCGTGAACTTTCGTCTTGAAATCCAAATTGGAAGCATGCACAACCTTGGAGGCCATTTTTTCAAAATTTTCGGCTCCTCCTTTGTTCCATCGGAACTGTTGTGAGCGAGCAGCACTGATGACTACCGGAAGTTCTGCCGGTGTTTCCACATCCACCAAATATTTGAATTTCCAATCTTTCAACTGAGCGCGATAACTCAAATCCAAATCTTCTGTGAGGGTGTCTCCCTGCCAGTTTCCGGCATCGTAGATACAGCTTGCACGCCAAATCCCCGCCGTACCATTGAAATTGATAAAGTGCCCTTTACTGTTTCTGCCCACCTGTTCGAGGGTGAAATGTGCATCCAAAGCGAGCGCCTGTATCTTGGTCAAGACGGAATAATCTCTGTTAATATGGCCCCAGCGCGTTTGAACGACCCCTACCTTTTCATCCTTAAAATAGGGAATGGTTTTGTACAGAAAATCTTCGTGAGGAAGAAAGTCGGCATCAAAAATCGCAATGAATTCACCTTTGGCTGTTTTCAACCCTTCTTTGAGTGCGCCGGCTTTGAAGCCAACCCTGTTTTTACGCCTGACATGCACTATGTCTAATCCTTGGGATTGAAGTTTTTTGATTTGTTGGGCATTACTTTCGACTGACTCATCGGTAGAATCATCCAACACCTGAATTTCTAATTTTT